>Ga0256843_1000404_pt1 | contig 36789 bp, 30 predicted proteins | sample AlvinellametaG_FD_191572 | JGI IMG/M metagenome (GOLD analysis project Ga0256843, IMG submission 191572) | Pompeii worm associated microbial communities from hydrothermal vent at the East Pacific Rise, Pacific Ocean - Alvinella | ecosystem: Host-associated > Annelida > Integument > Unclassified ...
TACTGATCTATCAAGTACACGATGATCGTAAGCTTTCAATTTTAAACGAATTTTTTCCATAATTTTCCTTCTAAAGAACTCGTTGGATCCTAGCCCAACTATTTAAGGGAGCGGAATTATACTCAAAGTAGGAAGAATATTCAAGGATTTAGGGGGTAAAAGTTGATTTTTATCTAAATTTACTTCCTTTTGAAAAGGAAGTAAATAATTTTGACACTTAAATAAGAGTGCTGAGAATTCTACTGTTTGTCATAATAGACTACAAAATCCATGGAGCCTGATATATTTTCATCCTCTGCATTACTGTAATCATTCTCAATACAAACCTGTCTTTTTTCATAACTGTAGTATGTTGTGGTATTTACACCGGCTCGTGTTGATTCAGAAATTTTATTTGCATCCGTATAACCATAATCGAGACAACCTACACTTGTAGTTAAAAGTGCAGCATATTTATAATCATCCTGTGCATAGTAGTTATATTTGTTAAAACTTGCATTTTTATAAAAGAGCAGTGTTTTATATGATGCCAAATCCAACTCGGTAGGATCTGATGGAGCTACCAGCATAAGCCCTTGCGGTTCAACTATACGACTTAACAACTCATTTGCAAACGTATCTGCTTCTGCATAGGTTGCAAACATATAACTATATGTTGCCGTACCGTCACGATACGGTGTTTTTGAGAGTATGTAGTTGTCTCTATATCCTTCCAGCACTGTAGTATTCCCACTTGGCCAAATAATCGCATTTCCATCATATGTTATTGGATCATCCACAGTATAGTTACTATCAGCAGCACCTACATTTATATTTGTTGCATCTTCATTCACTTTCATAACAAAGATACCCGGTGAATCATCAAAGACGACATAAAATGTTTTTCCTGCTATCATCTCTTTTGTCACACTCTCTTGCGTCTGTTTTAGATGTTCCATGGCATTTGTTTCAAAAACAGCTTCTCCGCTGTAACCACCTGCATTTCTTAAAACATTTGTTACCAATGCAGATAAATTTGCATCTCCTTGCGGAATCTTGCTAATATTTTGCAACTGTAACTCCTCTTTGACTTCTTGCGTGATTGTTATACCATTATTGGCATCACCATCATTATCCAAAGTCTGTAAAAAAGCTGCAACAGTTACATTATCTTCAACAATTGTTACATTTTCTCTTAACATATCTGCTGCAACTTTCTTTAACTCTATTCCGGCAATTGAAAAACTACATCCCTCACCATCTTGATAAATAAACTTTCCGTCTGCATCCGTTGTACCGTTACTGTCACCACAACTATAATCTACACCGTTAATTGCACTGTCAACATAAAAACCTGTAGTTGCTACAGAATCTTGCGCTGTAGTGCTATCATCACTGCCACATCCTGAAAGTGCTACCAACAAACTCATTGCTACAGCACTGTATAAAATACCTTCTTTCATGACTTATCCTTTTTATTGGGTATATACATATCTTACTCCCCATAATCTAAAAAAAATGTTAAAATTACTCAAAGCAAAAGGAACAAAGACGTGGAGATCTTACTTGAAGAGTTTTACAAAACCGATCTGCAGATAGAAAAGTATCGTGAACGCAAAGCCACTATTGATAAGAACTGTTGTCAAATCAACGGTATAACACAGAGTGGAAAGACAAAACTTATTAAAAACTATCTTCTTTCCCATCCAAAAAACTCTTATCTCTATATAAACTGTAACGATATAAGAATAGAGATTGAAAGCTTTAATAAAGAGCTTGGCTCTTTTTGCAATACAAACAAAATCAATATTCTCGCCTTTGACAACTATCAACCCGAATTTCAATTTCCAAATGTTTCACAAATAATTATAAGTTCAGAAACCACTTATGACTTTCCTGCCTTTACAAGAGTACAACTCTATCCGCTTGACTATGAAGAGTTTTTGGCCTATGAACATAAATTCGACTCTTCTGCATTAAACCATTTTTTTCAACTTGGAGGCTTTCCCCATCTCCATAAAATAAGTGTGGATGAACGGATCTCCTATGTACAAAATATCCTCAAATTTACTCTGGATGATATAGAGTTTGACATTATCAAACTCTGCGCAAAATTTATGAGTCAAAAGCTCTCTGCTTTTACTATATATGAGAGACTCAAACAGAGACGAAAAATCTCAAAAGACAAACTCTACAGATCTTTTGAGAGTCTAGTAGAAAAAAACTATATTCATCAACTGCCAAAATACAATCATGCACGTGCTACAAAAAAGATCTACCTTTGTGATACATCTCTAAAATCAGCACTGAGCATTGAGAAAAACTTTGGTCGCCTGTTTGAGAATATGATCTTTTTAGAACTTTTAAAATCATCTGCAGAGTGTTACTATGAGGATGGTATAGATTTCTATATCCCGCACAAAGATGAGATCATTTTATGTAAACCTTTTGCCGATGAGAGACGTCTGTTTAAAAAACTAGAGTCCATTGAGGCTTTTATATTTAGTTACGGTATTACAAAGATAACTGTTATTACTATGAATAAAGAGGGAAGTATAGCCCATCCCCTCTCACAAGTCGATATAATTCCTTTTGATATCTGGGCATTGGGGGACTAAAAATGAGTATATTATGTGGTATAGATGAAGCGGGGCGTGGACCACTTGCCGGAGATCTTGTTATGGCTGGATGTATTTTAAAAGATCCAATTGAGGGACTCAATGACTCTAAAAAACTAACAGCAAAAAGAAGAGAAACTCTTTATGAACAAATCACAAATTCCAATGCTATCTACTATATAGTAAAATTTTCAGCTTCGCAAATAGATGATATGGGCATATCTCACTGTTTACGGGAAGGACTGAAAGAGATCTTGCAAAATCTTAAAGCAGACAAATACCTCTTTGACGGTAACACTGCATTTGGTGTAAAAAATCTTCAAACCATGATTAAAGCAGACGGAAAAGTAGCAGAGGTAAGTGCCGCTTCCATACTTGCAAAAGTAACCCATGACCGAGATATTTTGGAACATGCAAAAGAGTACCCAGAGTATCAATTTGAAAAACACAAAGGGTATGGAACAAAGCTGCATATAGAGATGATTAAAAAATATGGTTATTCTCCGATTCATAGAAAATCATACAAAATTAAAGCCTTGGAAGCCACTCTCTTTTAATCTAAGAAAAAAGTTATTTTATTTATAAGTATTATTTATATAAATAAACCTTTTTTTTCATAAAAAATCACTAAAACTTTACTCTTTTGCGATATAATACTAATGAAATTTTAATAAAAAGTACTATGAATGAATAATGAAAAAAAATTAAATTTACTTGATGCCCAATCTTATATAATTAGCAGTACACCAAAAACAGGTAAATTTACTTTCTTATCATATATGATTATGACTCTTTTTAAAGAGAAAGCTCTTCTCTTTACAGCACAAGAAGAGTATCTTTTTCAAAGACGTATAAACACTCTTTCAAAACAGTATGAACAATTTCATGATCTTGATAAAATGTTCTCCCCTTTTTTTCTTAAAGAGGATTGGAACACACTGAAACAACACTATAACTATGATTTTTTTATTCAGGAGCTTGAGCATATTATTATTCATGCTGAAGAGAAAATTATTATTATGCATAGATTTGAAGAGTTTTTTGAATTTCAGGATCGTTATGAGATAGAAAATGTCTATAAAGCGCTTATAAAGATCTCTATCACACATAATAAAAAAATTATCTTTTTACTTAACAACAAACATGAAAACCATGATCTGCTCTATCATATTGCAGAAGAGTTTTCTGATATATCCATCTCTATTACAAATGATCAAAAGAACAATCGTATTGTTACAATAAAAAATCTCCTACTCAATCAAGAGTTTCCTTTAATGAAGTTTCAGATCACACAACAAGCTTTTGTTTTTGATTATTATCACAACAACAATGAACTCCTTCAAAACAAGGTCAAAAATGTACTCTTGGCAGAACTCAATCCAAGTCACAGTAACGATGATCTTATTGAGATCTGTAGTTTTATCTTTAAAAAACAGAATTTTGATATCAAATATGCAGACTCTATGACAAGTATGCTCAAAGAGATCTTTATTCGTCCGGATGTAATTGTTATATTTATGACACGGAGTGACGAAAATTTTGATACTATCAAAGCCATTAAAGCACAGCTTCCAGAGACCTCAATCATTGCCATTCTTGATCAGGATTTTGTTCGTTCAGAAGATATCCAAGAAGCTTATACATACGGATGTGATGAGCTCTTCTCTAATGATCTTGAACTTGAGAGACTTATTCTTGTTCTTCAAAAAGCCTCTAAATCAACTTTCTACACAGATGCCGTCAAAACACTGCCGGCACTCAACAACAAAGTAAAAACACTTGATGAGATGCTCGAGTTTGCACACGAGTGTGTCGAAAAATCCATATTTTTCTCTATCTTTGTATTTCAATGCAAAGAGAATGATGTCGGTAAATATAATGTCAGTCGTAAAAATGACTATATCTGTCGGGAAAAAGATAAGATTTTTTATCTTGCACTCAATACTGCACCAAAAGATATTATTCATATAAGAAAACGTTTTCATCACTGTGAGCTGATCTATATCTGGGAACCAATTACCCACACAAGACTTGAGGATTGCCTTCATGCTTAAATTTTTATTTGTTTTTCTCCTGCTACTAAGCAGATTAAATGCCTTGGATATTGATCCCGATACACTTGAAAAAATCATTCAGGCAGATCCGCAGGCAAAACCCGAAAGAATTATTCTTGCAAAATACTATATTGACAAGGGCGAAGAGACAAAAGCTCTCCTCTTGGCAAATGAGGTACTCAAACTCGATCCAAAAAACAGATATGCACTCCAACTGAAAAAAAAGATAGAAAAAATTAACTATAACAATACTATTTTAAGAGAGGCATCACTTCAAAAACCAATCACGACAGAAGCTGCTCAAAAACGACTTGAGAGTTATTATAATGCAAACAACTATCAGTTTTTCAGTAATTTATATCAGGCACTTCTGGATGAGAAAGTTGCACTCACAGATCCATACCATCTAAAAGCAGCCTATATCTATCTGTGGGACACACACTACAAACAGAGTCAAAAAGCACTTCAGAGAGTCAAAGAGAGAAACAGTATTGACAAACTCAAAATCGAAGCTGCCATCTGTTACTATCAGGGGGACTACAAATGTGCCCGCTCACTCTATAAAAAACTCTATGAGACAAGTTATAAACTTGAGTATGCCGTTAAACTGATAAACAGCAATATATATCTCGGTCAGACAGAAAAAGCAAAACGGCTCACTAGCTATCTTTTAAGAAAACATCCCCATAATGAAGCACTTGAAGCGATAGAAAAAAAGCTTCAAAAATCTGAAGACGAACTCTTTGCAAAAAGTTACAATGCCTATAAACAAAATCCAAATGAGACAACGCTTCAAAACTATGTTACAACGCTCTACTCACATGCAAAAAAGCAAAAAGCACTCGATATCCTACAAAATTACAATCAAAAACACCCTTCAAAGCAGACACTTTTACTTGAAGCAAAATACCGTATGTGGGAGGGAGAGAACCAAAAAGCGATGCAGATTCTGCATAATAATGCAATCAACAGCGATCTTGAAGCAAAATTTATGCTTGGAGAGCTCTATTCATGGAATCAAAACTTTACACAAGCAAAAAGTAATCTAAACGAAGTAATTACAAAAAGCAAAGATCCCAAACTTCTCTACAGAGCAAACAAAGCGCTTGCCTATCTCTATAAATGGGAGGGTAAAAAAGAGGACTCCAAAGATCTTTTCGAGCAGCTTCAACAAAAAAATCCTCAGGACAATGAGGTTAAAGAGGCATTGATGGAGCTTAACAACGACTATGGCGATCTTATCCATCTCTATAAAAAAAGAGTTGCAGACTCCAAAGATCTCAAAGAGACAAAAAGATTGGCAGAGCTCTACTCTCTTGCAAAACAGAAGAGTGCAGCTATTGCCACATACAAAAAATATCTTCAAAAAAATCCAAACGATCTCGAAGCAACAAAAGCACTTGCTCTTCTGCTCATCGAAAACAAAGATTATTATCAGGGATTTGGTTATCTTGAATATTATAATGCAGAGAAACAGAGTGCTGCATCCAACCTTCTTCTTGCAAAAAATTACTACTGGCAGGGATTTGCACAGGAGGCACTAGACGTTTTAAACAAGTTTTTAAAACAACATCCGGAAAATCAGGATTTTTTACATCTAAAAGCAAAAATTCTTAAAGTTGCACCACGTTTTACAAAAAACAACAGAGGTGGAAATACACAACAGTATTTTGAAAATCTTGGTAAAAAACAGCTCTATCTTGCAGATACACTCTATTTCAATACGCACTACAAGGCTTCTTTAAAATATTATAATGACTACCTTCAAACACATCCTGATGACAGTAATGCACGCTACCGTTACGCATTTGCCCTTGAAAATGCAAAGGAGTATGCACAGGCAGAAGGAGAGTTTGCACTCCTGCTCTACAGTAAAGACAATCAGCAGACCCGTTACCACTACGCCTATAATCTTATGAAAAACAGAAAATTCAAAGCAGCTGAGAGTGAATTTAAAAAACTTAAAAAACAAAGCTATAAAATACTTCCTCCCGATCTGCAAAATTTTCTTGCCCAATGGAAAAGAGCATGGCAGTCACAGGATTTTTCAAAATATGCAGGCTATTATGCTAAAAAAATCCGCAACAATCATGCATGGGCACTGAAAAAACAGTTCATTTTTAAAAATGCCAAATTTATCTCTGTCGGTATTTATGATGCTCTTTACAAAAAGATAGGAGAGAACAGATATATTATCCGTTTTTATCAGGAATATGCGACAGATAAAACAAAAGACAAAGGGTACAAACAATTAACAATAGCGTGTAAAAAAGAGATGCAAGAGTGTTCTATTGTAGATGAAAAATGGAGTGCCGGAAACTATACAAAAGAACAAAATCTGCTGCCAAACATAGAAAACAATCTCAAACAGATAGAGTATGAAAAGCTCCATCCCCAAGCATACATTGACCTTAAAAAAAAAACGCTACTCTCAAAAAAAAAGAGCATACAAAACGTTATCATGATATAGTTTTGGCACCAGGTTTGAATAAACGCTATCTCCCGCAACAAGAGATCTTCAACAATGCCTATTTGCAAAAAGATTCTCTTAAAAATCTCAATAAAATCATTAAAACAAATGCTAATGAAAATGAGCAGGAAACAGTTCAAAAAAATTACAATAATCACCTCCTTGCAGAACTCTATAGTTTTAGTGATAGCAGCGGTATTGATTTTCAATTTTTCAATCTCTTTTATAAACGTGAGGGTATCACAAAAGATATAGATCTTGGTGTTGATGCGGGTATCTTTACAATAGAAAAAGAGGATTATAATCGATACAGAGGGAAACGTTATGGTGTTTCACTTTTTTACAAAAACCTGCAACTGCGTCTTGGAAAGAATGATTTTGATGATTTTTCTCAAGTTGTTCCGAGTATTTTTTATAAAAACAGCTATAAAAAACATAGTTATTCACTCCAATACACCTATCAAAATGCTCTTTTTTACACCTATACACTCGCTCCTTATGAGAAACGTATTAATGCCCATCATATAAGTATTTCAGACTATATCACCCTTAAAAACCAAAAAAATATATGGGCAAATATACAGATCAATCACTTTGACAACAGTGATACGGAACTAACAGCTCAATTTGACTGGAGATTCTTCTATGACTCTCTTTTTCATCCAAAATTCAGCTATGATTTTGCTTTGGAGGGGTGGTACACAAGCCATACAAAAGAGAACAGTGACTTCTACTCTCCCTCTTTTGCCGATGCAACACTGCTCCGTATTGATCCACACTATCTGCTAAACAAATATTTTGGTATTCGTGCTACACTCGGTACAGGATACTCTTTTAGTGATCAGCAGATGCCTTACAAATATGGTCTTTGGATCTTTGGAAATCCTCTGAAGAGACTCTCCTACTCTGCAGGCTGCCTGAGAAGCAATGCTTCAAGAGGCAACTATGAGTATGATGAGTGTCGTGCATCTATGGAGTACAAATGGTAAGCTTTTTAAAAAAAATCATCTTTATTTTTATGATGATAGGAGGCCTCTGGCTGACCTACTACAGTGTTGAGAATCTTCAAAAAATCTATATAGAGACATCTTCGATTTTTACACGTTTTGGAGTCGTTCTTGTATTTACTTTTACTATTTTTATCATTACAAGATATCTCCTGCTGATCTTCTTTTCCATTTTACAGACACTCCGACGCAGTGCTCTACAAAAACCAAAATACAATAGAAAAGATATTGTAACCATTATTGTACCCTGCTACAATGAAGAAGAAGTTATTATTCCCTCACTCAAAAGTGTTTTAAATCAGAGTTATCCCTTTATTGAGATCCTTGTCATTGATGACGGAAGCAAAGACAGAACCTATACTCTGGCAAAAAAATTTGAGTTTGATGACGGGGTGCGAAGCCTTAAAGTACTCTCCAAACCAAACGGAGGTAAATCAAGAGCACTCAATTACGGTATTAAACGAGCAAGAGGTAATCTTATCTGTAGTGTAGATGCAGATTCAAAACTTGACACAAAAGCGATTGAACTTCTTGTCGCCCACTTTGATGATCCGGAAATTGCAGCTGTTGCAGGGAGTGTTAATGTGATTAACACCAACACACTTATCACAAAACTGCAATCTTTGGAGTATATTCAAGGGCTCAACATGGTAAAAAACGGTCAGGCATTTTTAAAACTTGTCAATATTATTCCCGGACCGCTTGGTATGTTTAGAAAAAAAGCCATGCAGGAGGTTGGTCTCTACTCTCATGATACATTTGCAGAAGATTGTGATATCACTCTTGCACTCATTGCACACGGATATAAAATCGACTTTGAACCCGATGCCATTGCCTATACAGAAGCTCCTGAAAACCTTTTGGATCTGCTAAAGCAGAGATATCGCTGGACACGCGGTATTTTACAAGCCATTAAAAAGAATCGTAAGTTTCTCTGGAGCCCTTTTAAAAAACCTGCCATCTCTTTTGTTATGTGGTATATGCTTTTTGAATCTGTTTTTTGGCCGTTTATGCAGATCTGGGGTGACCTTTTTATGATATACTTAGCTTTTTCAAGCGGTACAAGTCAACTCCTCTTTTTTTGGTGGATTATGTTTACTATTTTGGATATTGCAGGAGCTATGTACTGTCTTCTTATTACCAAAGAGCAACTCTCTTTGGCAATCTACTCTACAATATACAGATTGGCATTTATTACAGTTATTAACATTGCAAAGATATTTGCTACTATAGAAGAGTGGTTCAATATAGAGATGAGTTGGGGAAAATTAGAACGTAAAGGAAGAATCGGATGAATCTATTATCATTCTTATCATTTTTAATCTTGGCTATTACACTGTTGACTATGGTTTTTGGTGTTATTGCCTACTTTTTATATAAAGCACGGGAAAAGAAAAAAAATGTAACAGAACTTAATTATGAAGAGGCTTTGGAGAAAGAGAAAACAGAGTATCTCTTCTTTAAACAGAAGGATTAAAAAATGGTTGCAACAGTACTCTATAGAACAAAAAGGGACTACTATGGAGTCAAGCTTCTGCTTGCCATCATTTCCCTACTGCTCTTTTTGTCTTATACAAGTTTTTACCTGATGCAACACTATGTTACAAACTCCTTTTTAACAACAGGTTTCAATCAGCAAAAAATATATTTCTTACAATCAGATACTCTTGCAGATATGTATCAAAAAAACCAGATGAACTATCAAGAGTACCTTGGCAGAGTCGAAAAGTTTAAAAAGTATGCACAACAAAATGGTTTTACTGCCGAAGATATTACAACAGAGAAACTCTCAGAAATTCAAAAAAATGCCATTGTTATCGCTTTGGATATGATGGCACTGCAACCAGAAGAGATAGATGAGATTGAAAATTTTGTAAACAACGGAGGTTCACTTCTTTTCAACTATACAGCAGGATTTTTAAACCAATCACTTCAGTATCAAAGAGATAACCTTGTAAGTCGGCTTACACCTTTAAAAATGGATCCAAAAATCAGTATAGCCCATAATGACAAAAACTCTGCAAGCTATATCAGTACCCGTCTGGCCTCTGTTATTAACAAATATCTTCCAAAAGGCAGTGCAAAAGAGCTTATTTTATATGACTCTCTGCCTATTTTCAAAACTCCAAAAAACCTTGAAGCAGATGCCTATATAACAAACTGGTCACAAACAAACTATGCACACATATCAAACTCAAGAGAACTCAAAAAGAGTGAAAGCGGTCTGATTTGGCATGGATACAAAGGTGCAGGAAAATGGGTATATTTCTCATTTCCTTCCTACCTTTTTATAGGAGGCAGCAGTAAAGATTTTGCAAAACTCTTTCAGGGTATGCTAGAATTTTTAAACCATAAAATCACTATCACCCCCTACCCTTATATTGATGCAAAAAACGGTATTTTTGTATCAGAAGATACCGAATACAAATTTGAAAACCTGCTTCACTTCTACAACGCTTCTAAAAAATACAATATTCCCGTAACGGCCTTTTGTGTTGCACATCTGGCAGAAAAACACCCTGAAATAATGAAAGAGGTAGCCGGCAATCAGATTTTTGAAATTGCTTCTCACAGCTATTCACACAAAAAAATTGTCGGAGAAAGCAATGCTGTTTATAAACGGGAGATACAAAAATCAAAAACTGTTCTTAAGAAGCTTACAGGACGAAATATTATCGGTTTTAGACCACCCCGCGAAGAGATCGACAACACAATGATCCATCTCCTTGAGGAGAGTGGTTATAAATATATCTTAAGTCAATCAGAGAATCGTCTCTTCCCATATTTTTACAAATCCATTGTAATTATTCCACGTCATGCTACAGATGACTACTCTTATCTGATCAATCTTAACTGGGATTCAAAACAGATTCTTGCATCTATTATTCATCAGGCAGATGTTGTAACCTCACTCAATGGTCTCTATACATTCAGCAGTCACTCCCACCTTATGTCCTTTGGAACAAATATCAATATACTCAAAAATTTCTTTGCCTATATCAATATGCACAAAGAGCTCCGCCCTATGAATGGAGCTATGATTCAAAAACGGGTAGAGCTTAAATCCAAACTAAGCTACACTCTTAAAGAGAGCAAAAAAAATATTGTCTTAAGCATCTCCAATAACAACAGTGAAACAATTAAGAATCTGCATTTTGAACTGACACACTCACCAGATATAAAAATCACAAAAATAAGCAGTGAAATTATCGGTCTCAAAACAACTTTACACAAAGAGAGTGATACCATAGATACTATTGTTATCCAAAATATACAACCTCACTCAGAGATTATTCTCTTTCTCGGTTATGTTGAGACTCATTAGCATCTTTATGCTTTTTGCACCCCTGCTGACAGCAGAGAATTTCTTCATCTCTGCCGGAGGTTTTGACGTAAATAAGTACAGCGATCACTATACATTCAGATACAAAGAGAAAAAAACAGAAAAATCCTCTCATGCCTATCTCTCTGAAGTTTTACGAAAATTCTCACCCAATACAAACAGCATAACAATGTGGATTACACGAGGTTGGAAAGAGCCCTGGTACAGTGCGACAGAAGTACAACAGTTTGTTATAAACAAAGGATATACACCTATTTTTATTTTTTACTGGTTTGGTGACGATATCTCTGTTGCATTTGTTCAAAAACATAAAAAAGAGTACTTTGCACAACTCAAAAAATTTGCACACTATCTCAAAAAAATTCACGGAAAAAAAATTGTTGTTTTAAATCCCGAATACAATATGGCAGGTACAGAAAAATGGAGAGGGATGAATGAGCTCTTTTTAAAAAGTTATGCAATTTTAAGAGAAGATTCCAATATTTCAATTGGTCCCTGTGTCGGTGATTTTGGCAACTACACAAAGGTCAATGAACCAAAAGAGTGGAAACTCTTTCACCCATCAATAGAAGAAGCAGCCAAGAGTGCAGATTTTATAGCTTTTCAGGAGATGCGTGCAGTTACAAGAAACACTCCTCAAGATATTCTACAGACTGCCAAAAGAGCCTACCATTTTGCAAAATATCTCTATAAAACATATAAAAAGCCTACACTCTTGGCATATACAGCACTCTCAAGCTATGGCAAAGATGGAGAAAACATTCAAGCCAAGGCCTATAAAAACTTTGTAAAGTATATTCCAAAGATGAAAAAAGAGGCTCACTTAATCGGTTTTGGAACTTTTCACTATTTTGACTATCCTGGACACGTCGGCTATTTTAATGCAGCCGAAGAGTATTTTGGTCTGCTGCGTAAAGATGGTTCAAAAAAAGAAGCATTAACAGAATATAATAAAATATATTGAAAGATTCGCTTCTTTTTGAAATCTATTTTCTAAAAAAATAATTTTTTTCATCTATTTTTCACTAGAACACCATCTAGTTATGCTATAATTTTTATATAAAACTTATATCAAAGGTTCCTTTAATGAAGATCAAAATTATTTTTATGTTCATACTTACCGGACTCATTCTCTTTACAAACGGATGTTCAAGTAAAGCTTTAAGAGTTACAGAAAAACCGCTGCCGTCATTAGACAACAACAAAACAGTATCTATTACACTCTTTAATCTGGAAAACTATACAGATACACCAAGAGCAGGTATGCGTGCTGCAAATATTGTTGAAGGTATTCTAAATGCCAAAGGCTATACTGTTATATACAATAATGCGCAGGCAGATGATGCAAAAGATGCTCTTGCAAAAGAGAATAAGAGCGATTACTATATGACCGGTGCTGTTAGCGAATGGCGATACAAAACAGGGATAGATGGCGAACCTGCGGTAAGTCTTCGTCTTGCACTCTACAATACAAAGACAAATGAGCTTGTCTGGAGTGGTGTCGGTGCTGACAACAGCTGGGGAAATGCTTCTATAGGAACAACGGCACAGTCTCTTATTGAGAATATGCTTCAATAGTAGTCAAATACCATGCAATTACCGTATAAACGTCTACAAGATAGTCTCAAGCCTAAAAAGTTTCTGCGTAAAACTGAAAAATATGTCTATGCAGAGACATTTTTCTTAATTACTGTCTTTTTAATTATAGGCTATTTTGTTAATCCGGAAGATATCTGTCTTTTAGAAGATCAGGTACCTTACCTCTTGGTTTTACTCTCCGTCATTACCCTCTTTCACGGTTTTGAAAGTGGTATGTTTGCTCTGGGAATAATTGCAACAAGCATGTGGTTCTTTTATGAGAGTTTTCCCTATGTTGCATTTCTTGTAAATCTTCTTATGGTTATGATCTTTAGTGAATTTTATTATTTCTGGACAAATCAGATCAAAGAACTAAAAGCAAACAACACCTATAAAACTACCAAATTGACGGAGTTGGCAAATGCTTTTTATACGCTGAAGATCTCACATGATCAGTTGGAAAAAAACTATGTTCTAAAACCAATGAGTATCCGAAGCGCTATCGAAGAGATTCTATATGGTAAAAAAAGTGCAAACAAAACTCAAGAGGATTATTTTAAAGATTTTCTTTCACTCCTTGAAAAATCATTTGATCTGCAAGGTGGTTTTATTCTCTATCCAGAGAAAGATCCACAAGAGTATCTCATGGAAGAGAATATAAAAATCTGCTATAGCTCTTTGAGTGGCAAATATGAGATGGGAGAGATCTTCCAAGAGTACATTGTCAATAAAGCCATTAACTACAAGCGTGCTGTCTATGTCAGTGATATTAACGGTTCTCCTGCACTGAGAAAAGAGGAAGAGGATTCCAAATTTCTAGCTGCAATACCTATCATTTATGAAGAGAACACCTTGGCTCTTTTGGTAATTGAAAGAATGTCTTTTATGGCTTTTAACAAAGAGAACCTTATCTCTCTTTCTATTCTTTTTGAATACCTCTTAATCTCATCATTGAAAAAGAGACTGCTCAAAGACAAAAAACAGCTTCTTTTTATTGACAATACAGAGTTCCGTTATGAATATATCCGAACATCTCTCCTACAGGAAAAGTATGGAATACACTCAACAGTTATGGTTTTTAAAATTAAAAACCAAATTCAAGCACTCAAACTTTTTGAAAAATCGCAAAAAATGCTGCGTTCACTGGATCTCCTGACGCAATATCAACATAACGAAGTCTATAATCTTATCTTTCTTTTTCCAATGAGTGACAAAGCTTCTGCCATCGGATTTTTAAATCGTCTGCAAAGCACACTCCATGATGAGAGAGATAAAAAATTTGAACATATGTTATTTGCAATTCAAGAAGAGAGCCTTTTACAAACATATATTCAAGACAACTATCATGATTGAGACATATCTTCCTGCATACCTTGTTATTACACTTCTCTTCTCCTATGCAGCCGCTATCTATTTAAAAGGACGCTTTCCGGGAGAGAATGAAGCACGAAAACAGTTTGATGAAGAGCGTATAAAAAATCTTGAAGAGACACGTGTCCAAAAATTTCTGGCAAGAGCATCGTTATATAAATACAACCGATTAACCATTACACTCTTTATCTTCCTTTTCAATATCGCCATCCCTGTAGTAGGTTATATCTTTACCCTCTGGATCTGCTGGTATCTTATTCATAGAGAGTATGAGAAAAAAGTTATTTTAACAAACATTTTGGATCTTAACGAATTTAAAGAGACCTTTCTAAAGACTGAAAGAATTTTTGGAGAGAGCTCTATGATCAATATTTTAAATGATGCCTATATTCCAAAACCAAAAAAGTTAAGAGCCCTTGCAAGTTTGGCATCACAGCCGACACCGGCCAGTCTCTCTATTATAAAACAGACACTCTCCAGTACAGATGATGAAATTCGCCTCTATGGCTACTCTATTTTAAATAACCTTGAAAAAAAGATCAACTCAAAAATAAACAGTAATCTAAAGCTTATTCAGGAAAAAAGTATCCAAAAAGAGCATGAAAAAAATCAAAAAGATATCGAAATAGATGAAGCTATTATTGCAACAGCATCCGAAGAGCTTGCTTTCTCCTATTGGAAGCTTATCTATATGGAACTCTCTCATGAAAGTTTAAAAAACAACTTTTTAGATTCTGCTCTGCACCATATCACTATAGCAAAAAAATTCTATCATAAAAAAATAGAACAAGAGAGCAAAATTCTCGAAAAACTCAAAGAGAATCAAGAGGACAACATCATCAAAATACGCCAGAAAAAAGTAAAAATAGAGGAGTATTATGAAAAACTATCCTCACTCTATGCACTTGCGGGAAAAATCTTCCTCTACAGAGAATCTTATGAAGAGGCACAAACAGAACTCACAGTAGCAAAAGAACTTTTACCGGAAAAATCCTCTGCTACCGTTCCCTATCTCGCAGAAATATACTATAATATAGGCAAATATAATGTTACACATGCAATACTAAACCAACACAGCTCATTACAGTTTAATACTTCGCTCTATCCTGTAATCAAAGTCTGGGAGGATGAAGAGAATGCCTAAATTTCCAAAAAGTGATCATGTAGATATCATGCTCTTCTCTGAGGGAACATACCCTTATGTCAAAGGGGGTGTTTCAAGTTGGATACTCCAACTTATGAAAGGTCTGCCTGAATTTACTTTTGGTGTCTGTTTTATCGGAGCCACACCTTATCTTGACGGCAAACCAATGGAGATAAGTTATGAATTTCCTCCAAATCTAAAACATCTGGAAGTACATTATCTTTTTTACCATGAGGCAGAAGAGTGGGCAACACCACAAAAAAGAGAGGGAGATCCAAAAGCATTTGAATCTGTAAGAGAGTTATACAAACTTCTACAGGAGAATCAAGGAGATATTCCGGAGATGCTTCAAAATATAGATTTTTATCTCAATGATGTCACCTTTAAAGATTTTTTACACTCAAAAAAAGCATGGGATTTTCTTACGGAGACCTACCGAAAAAACTGTCCGGATATCTCTTTTGTAGATTATTTCTGGACACTGAGAAATGTTCACAAACCCATCTGGATTCTTGCTGAGATCGTAAAAAATCTACCTGAAACAAAACTCTATCATACTCCTTCAACAGGTTATGCCGGATTTTTAGGAACATTGGCATCCTATACAAACAATCGACCACTCTTTTTGACTGAACACGGGATTTATACACGTGAGAGAAAAATAGATATGCTCTCTGCAGATTGGATTGAGCATAAACGACCTGCTTTGTTACAGGTGCCGGAAGATTTCAACTATATTAAAAGAATGTGGATTAACTTCTTTAATAAAATAGGTCTTTTCTGCTACCATCGTTCAAACTATATATTTTCCCTTTTCAGTGGAGCACAGAAGATTCAGATTGCGTTTGGTGCACCGGCAGAACATACGCAGATTATTCCAAACGGGGTAGATGTTGACAGACTGATGCAGACAATGAAAAACAGAAAAGATCCGCCAAAACCTATTATTACTCTTATTGGACGGGTTGTACCGATTAAAGATATAAAAACTTTTATCCGTGCCATCAAAATTGTTCTTGAGCATATTCCTGATGCCGAAGGGTGGATTGTTGGTGCCGTCGATGAAGATGCTGAGTATGTATTAGAGTGCCAACAGATGGCTTTGGCTCTTGAACTTAAAAAAGAGATTCAGGAGTTTGATGCAAACAGAAGTCTTCTCTCTGCAGAAGAGATAGAAAAGAGTTCTGATAAAATTAAATTTTTCGGTCACTCTGACATCACTAAAATTTTACCAAAATCTGCTCTGCTTACCCTTACTTCAATCAGTGAAGGTATGCCCCTTGTAATTCTGGAGGGCTTTGCAGCCGGTGTTCCCTGTGTCGCAACAGATGTAGGGAGCTGTCGCGACCTTATTGAAGGTGGAATCAATGATGAGGATAAAGCAATAGGAAATGCCGGTGCAGTTACCGGAATAGCAGATCCAAATGCACTCGCCCAAGAGTATATTAAATTTTTGGATTTTTCAAACGGACTTTGGTATGATGCACAAAAGAGAGCACTCGAGCGTGTACAAAAATATTATCGTCAGGAGATGTTTCTGGATGACTACCGCAAACTTTATAAAGAGGCAGTCGGGCTTTCATGGAAAGAACTTGATAACAGACTTTATAAAAAGGAGCAGAAATAGATGGCTGGAATTGGTTTTGAACTCCGTAAAATTTTAAGAGAAGACAGACTTCTCTCTCTGGCAAAAGTATATGGTTATTCTGCAATATTAAGCTCGGGACCATGGGTTGTCTCAATCGTTGCTATTTTACTGATCGGTTTTATCAACCTTGCCAATTATGGTTCACACAGTGATGTTTACAGATATCAGGTTGTTATTACCTATGCTATTGCTCTTGCCTCAAGTCTGATTATTACCGGTATTGTCCAGCTCCCCTTTACCCGTTATGTAGCGGATCTTATCTTTAACCACAAAGAGGATGAAATTCTTCCATCCTATTTTGGAACTGTATTTTTGGCATGGGCTCTTGGTCTGCCGCTTGTCATACCTTTTTATATCTGGATCTTTGAAGGACAGAGCACTATCTTTATAATCGGTGTAGTTGCAACATTTTTAATTCTATGTGCCGTATGGATTTCAAGTATTCTTGCTGCAAGTCTAAAATACTATAACAGTGTAGTTTGGTCCTATTTCCTTTCCTATTCGGCAATCGTTGTATGTTCTGTCTATTTTGGAGACAATATAGAAAAACTTATCTATATCTTTTTTATCGGTAATGCTATCTTGCTTGTGGCACTGATGTCTCTTATTATCAAAAGCTACAACTCCTCCATATTTCTCAGAATAGATTTCTTTTTGGAAAAAAACTTCTATTGGTCTTTGGCACTTGCAGGTCTTTTTTATACTGTAGGAACATGGATTGACAAAATTATCTTCTGGTACTCTCCGGAAACCGGTTATACCGTTATTGGAAAACTACACGCTTCTGTTGTTTACGACATCCCTATCTTTCTTGCCTACCTCTCGATTATTCCGGGAATGGCTATATTTTTCTTTCGCTTGGAAGATGATTTTGCAGAGAAGTATGATCTCTATTACAATGCCGTTAGAAACGGTGCTGTACTTGACAGTATTGTCGGCTATAGAGATGATATGATTATGGTAATTCGCCGTGCTATTCACGAAATAATTATTATGCAGGGAATTGTTGATATTATTCTCTTTCTCTCTGCTCCGTATGTTTTAAAATTTTTAAATATCCCGATACTCTATTTGGGACTTCTCTATATTCTTACTATTGGAGCAATGCTACAGCTTGCCTTTATGTCTATTCTGGCTATTTTATACTATTTGGACAGGAAAATTGTAGCAATGTGGCTCTCTTTTGCCTTTTTGGTATTAAATACTGTTTTAACGCTTGCCTCCATACAGATGGGACCTGCCATGTACGGATATGGCTATTCTGTCTCTTTGTTAATAGTATTTTTAGCAAGTATAATTACGATTAGAAATGAAATGAACAGGTTGAATTATGAAACATTTATGCTACAGTAAACATATATTTCTCTTACTTTTTTTAACACTCTCTCTCTTTGGAAACATAAAGCAGAAGAGTGCCATCGTCTATTACGGTGATCACATCTCCTATCCTATGGTCGGGATCCATGACTACATTATTGTACAACCCGACCTTACAGACACTATACAGCACGGCTTTGAAGTCTATAAAGAGAAAATGTATGCTTACGTCAGTATCGGTGAGATAGATACAGATATAGATGCTTATAAAAAACTTGACAAAAAACTGATTGTCGGTGACAACAAAGCCTGGAAAAGCAAACTTTTGGATCTTACAAATCCAAAATACAAACAGTTTCTTTTTAAAGATATGATTGATCCTCTTATAAAAAAAGGATTTAAAAACTTTTTCTTTGATACACTCGACTCGTATCAACTAATAGCAAAAACACCTCAAGAAAAAATAAAAAATGAAATGGCACTTGTAGATATCATCAACTCCTTTCATAAACGTTATCCAGATGCAAAACTGATTATCAATAGAGGTTTTGAAATTATCGATCATATACACAACGCTGTAGAAGCTGTACTTTTTGAATCATACTATAACGGAGTTGGAGGCAAAGATTTAGCATACAAAGAGGTAAGTGATGCTGATAGAAAATGGCTTGACAAACAGCTGCAAAAAGTTGCTGCATACAACCTCGATATAATTTGTGTTGACTACCTTCCATTTAATGAACAGATGCAGACAAAAGCAAAAACACTGGTTAAAAAACTGCAAACAAAAGGTTTTATACCCTATATAAGTACAAAAGATTTAAACCTCTACGGCTACTCCACAAAAAATCCTGTCAAAAGAGAGATCCTTACACTCATAGATGAGAGTATGGAAGACAGAATCTTTCAAACAGCTCACCAAATGGGGGCAGTCCCTCTTGAGTATCAGGGATATATTCAGAAATTTTACAATGCAGATCAGAAAACTCTTCCTAGCATGAAAACGATGCAGCAGTATGGCGGTGTAGTGATCTGGCTTACAAAAGCATACAGAGATCCTGCAAAACTGGTAGAGTGGATTACAAATCTACAAAAATACAATATAAAAGTTGTTTTTGCAGGTGATTTTTTTATTAACAACTCCAATCTGCTCAAAACACTCTCCATCGATATAAAAGATGTAAAAGAGCCTCATAACAGCAGCTACAAGGTTCTTGTCAAAGATAAAATGATGGGATTTGAGATAAACCCTCCACTCAACTCCAATGCCTACTACATTGATTTAAAAGCGGGAAAAGCACTCTATCGTGTTGAAAATTCAAAAAAAGATGCTACAACACTTGCAGCCATTATGCCTTGGGGTGGCTATGCCCTTTTTAAAAGTTTTATTGTAGAGATCGCAAAAGACAATCTCTGGGCAATAAATCCTTTTACCTTTTTTACAGAAGCTTTACGACTCAAACCACTTCCTATTCCTGATGTCACAACACAAAACGGAAGACGTATCTTTTTCAGCCATATAGACGGTGACGGTATTATGAACAGAGTAGAGTGGGATCCGGAACTCTTTTCCGGTGACATTATCTACAGAGATGTATTAAGTAAATACAATGTTCCTATCTCCGTCTCTGTCATTGGTGCTGAAATCAATAAAAACGGACTCTATCCTGAACTTGCACCACAACTGCAAAAAATAACGAAAGAGATGTTTGCCCTTCCAAATGTAGAACCTGCAACCCATACTTTTACACACCCTTTCTTTTGGGGAAAAATCAAAAACGGCAATCTCTCTCCGGAGTACAGATTAAAACCAAAAGGGTACAAATTTTCTTTAAATTATGAAATTAAGGGAATGCTTGATGAGATCAACGAAAGATTTCTTCCAAAAAACAAATATCCAAAAGCACAGACTATCTTCTGGAGTGGAGACTGTGTTCCACCTGAAAAGATTCTACACTATGTCTATAAAAATAAAATTCTCAATATAAACGGTGGAGATACCGATATTACAAATCTTCATCCTTGGCTCTCCTATATCGCATCTATGGGATTGGGAAGAAATGACTATTATCAGATTTATACCGGTCAACAAAATGAAAATATCTATACAAACGAATGGCTTGGCCCATTTTGGGGATTTAAAAAAGTCATACAGACATTTAAACTAACAGACAAACCAAAGCGTATAAAACCGATTGATATCTATTACCACCAGTATTCAGGTTCAAAACGTGCCTCTATCAATGCATTGAAATATGTCTATGAGTGGGCAATAAAACAGAGTATTAATCCTATTTTTACCTCTGAGTATATACCAAAAGTAATGGATTATTATATAATTTCTATTGCAAAAGAGGACAATGATTACTTGCTTGCAGGATTGAAAGATCTTAAAACACTTCGTCTGGAAGCGGGAGAGAATAATATTATTTTTAATAACAATATTGCCGGTTTCAATAAGTTCAATAATGAGACCTATATTCATGTCGGTCCGAGTGAACAGTTGTTCCTATCTCTGAAAAAAGAGCAACAGAGTCTAAAAGAGCCCTATCTTATCAACTCTAACGGTGCAATAGTCAGTATGAAAAGAGATAAAAAAGAATTTACTCTACAGCTGAAATCTCATGTTAATTTAGAGTTTAAACTCTTTTTGCCAGATGAGTGTCACTATCAACTTTTACCGAAAAATAAAGAGAGTAGTGTAACAAACAAGCAACTTAGTGTTACCTACAAAAAAATAAAAGAGGCCACAGTAGATGTACGATGCGGACTATAAAAAACCTTATGTAGCAACATATAAAGAGATCTTTACTGCTTTTGTTATTTTTGTAGCTATTCTTATATTTCTCTATCCGAAAGATTTGCTCCATAAACAGCTGTTATCCAGAACAGCAAACTATGACTTGAGTATTCTCTACCTCAAAGATATGCTCAAAAGTGATCCTTCCAACGAGACACTGATGCTGCAACTTGCAAACAAATGTCTCATAGGAGATAAAAGAGATCTTGCCTATACACTATTGAAAAAACTTAAAAAATCAAAAAAACGTTCCATCCGTTCAAAAGCCTATGCTTTGGAGTACAAAATAACCAAAGAGGATTATTTTCAAGCACTTGAAAAAGGGGAGAAAGAGAAAGCAGAACTACTGCACAAAAAACTCTACGATATCAACCACTATATAGTTCTCAACGGACTTTATTCTAAAAAAGATCTCTCCAAACTCTACCGAGAATCTATCTTTTTAGAAGATAAAGAGATGGCTTACCGTATTTCACAGGATATTGTCCGTAACAATCCTATGGAGGTCCTCTCTTTAGAGAGTGCTTACTATCTTGCAACAAATCTTCATCATTATGATGATGCACTCCGATATGCTGTCCAACTCAGTAAAGTTGACTATCAACACAAAGAGAAATGGGATGAAGCCCAATACTATCTGCTCTACAACTACTTTCCAGCAAACAATACAGTTAAATTTCTTGAGAAAAGAGCACAACACTCTTTTAAATGGGCAAACAGACTTGCACAATTTTATCTCTTTAAAAAAGAGTATCAAAAAGCGAGCCAGACATATAAAATGCTCCTCGAAAAAAGCACTGCTTACAATAAGAAATTTTACTATTGGAAAATGGCTATTGAATCACTTCAGGCAGGTGGATATCTCAAAGAGGCAGACAGTTTGGGAAGTGAATATGAAAACTATTTTTTAAGAGACAAGCAAGCCCGTACCTTTTTACTCAAAGTCTATCTGGCAACAGACAATCTGAAAAAAGCTGATAACTTGGCTAAAAAAATTCTAAAACTTAAAGAAAAGAGACAATAATGCGATTTATTCTATTTTTATTCCTATTTTCATTTTATTTACTACAGGCAAAAGAGGATGACACCTGTTATACAGTACAACTCTTTTCTGCTCCTTTAAGTCAAAAAGAGAATATAGACAAACGACTCAAACACTACCCAAAAGAGTGTATTTTAATGCAAATTTCCAATACACTCACAATGCGTTGTGGCTGCTATGAAGAGTTTAAAACAGCAGAAAAAGCACTTATCCCCTACAAAGAGCGATACCATCATGCCGTTGTTTCTGTAAGTTATAAGTACCGTTTTGAGAACAAGACAACAACAAAAAAACTTTTAAAAACAAAAAACAGAACAACTACAAGCACAAGTAGAAAAAAACTTACAAAAAAAACAGCACAAAAAGCAAAAAAAGAGCGTACAAATGAGTTACATCTGCTCTTTCAGACATTTCTATATACAGAGGATCTCGATCATGCCATCGAAACGGCAAAACTTGCACTCAAAGAGAACCCCTCTTCCATATACTGGAATGAGAAGATGGCAGAAGTCCTGAAATGGTCCGGACGTGGAACTGAAGCCTTTAAATATATGGAATTTTTATACTACCGTACAAAAAAAAGCAGCTTGGCAAAAGAGATTGTAGATTATGCACTTGCAAGTTATCAATATGAAAAAGTAAAAAAACTGGTTACCGAAGTTTTTTTAAATGAGCCTAATGAAATCAATAAGCAAAGAATGCTCTTTATCTACAATCAGATAGGTCAACCACAGGAGTCTGCCCAACTTTTGGATAAAGTCTATCAAAAGACACAGGATCCGCAACTGCTTACAGATCAACTGCAAATCTATATGAATCTTGGAGATTTGCAAAATGCAAAAAAAGTTATAGACATTATTACAGCACGCGAACTCTATACACCTCGCAATATTGAACTGATCTCTTACTACTACTATGTAAATCGTAACATTGAAGAGGCATACAATGTTGTATCCAAATTTGATTTTAAAAAGAGCTACAACAAACGTCTTAATGAACTCTACAGTGATCTTGGCTGGTATTTACAAAAATATCAGACAGCAAGTGAAGCATCACTCCGACTCATAAAACATAAAGATGATCGTCTTGTAGATTATGAACGAGTTATCTATACAAACAGAAATACAAACCCTATTCTGGCACTTAATATGTCTCTGTTGGCCTATAAAAAATTCCAGCTTGACTATCTTTTCTATGATTTTGCAAACCAGACACTGCAAAAAAACAAAACAGCACTGCTTGAAAAAACAATAAAAGAGATAGATGCTTCCAACTCTCCGTTAAAACAGGAGGCAAACTACTGGATTGTAAAAGCAGAACTCTACAAGCAGACAAATAACAAAGAAGAGGCGCTCAAAGCACTTGATGAAGCACTCAAACTTGCTCCGGACAATATCAGTATTACGCTACAGGCTATTGATATCTACCAAGAGTTTGCCATCAATAAAAAAACACGATATCTTCTTAACAGACTGACAAAGAATCCTCAACTGCCAAACTCCTATCTCTTGGCAATAGCATCATTCTACTTTTCTATTCATGATGTCAATCAGGCTGCATTCTATTTGGATAAACTCAAAAGAGAAAAAGATCCTCTTGTTGAGACAAGTGAATTCAAATTTCTACAAGACGATATCTATCAGTCACAGTTTAATTACAATGCTCATATAAAAACACTCAAAGAGTTACGAGCGATATTGGATAAAAAACTCCAAGAAGATCCATCTTTAAAACATGACAAAAAATTTCTCTATGACCAACTGCGAGTCGATATTCATCTGGATCAGGTTGATCATTTCAGAGAAAAATTGCAAAAAGCAAAACCATTCCTGAGTCAAAAATATTATAATGATCTTCTCTACTCTTATGCTGCAAAGATTGACTCTCCGGATGCAGAGCATCTTGCCTATCTTCATGCAAAAAAACCACCAATATGGTTCCGTTTTGCTGATGCACTGCAAGAGCAGGATCATAGAAGAGAAGAGAATCTGCTCTTCTCCTTTTTACAGGAGATTCCACGTGATGATGCGGCTTACGGTGCATATTTGGATGGACAGATTGCACTTGCACAGACATTGACATTTCAATCACTCAACGATAATGAAAAAAATACCAATGCCTATAACTCAATGCTTGAATATACAAAAGAGAGAAGCAGTCTCTTAGAGGCCAAAGCCTCTTATTACAACAGGGATCCGCTCTTAAGAAAATATATTACTCTCAATAACAGTTCTTATATCAGAGATGGTTTCTCTTTTATTGCTCATCTCAACTATTATAAGAACTCGACACTTGACAACAATGTACTCATTTATGTACCTGATACGACAACAGAGCTCTATGGAGGTATCAAAAAACGTTTTAACAGAGGTGATATAGAGATTGATCTTGGAAAAACCTATGCTATGAGAGACTACTATACAGCAAATTTAATTGTTAACTATATACTAAGCAAAACAATTACATTTGAAATTCAAGCGAAGAAAAACAGTGATGCGGATGAATCAATACAGACACTTATAGGAGGAAGAAAAGATATAGTCAAACTCTCTTGTTCTTATAATTTTCTCAACTCTACATGGCTTGATCTCTCTTTCCATCAAGACAAATATACCTCTCAAGACGGTGTTTATATAGGAAAAGGATCTTCAGGACAGATAATTTTAAGCCATCAGATACGTAACGGTTATCCCGATATGCGTATAGAGGGATTTGGGGAGTATGGAAAATATAATGAAGAAGCAGGAGACAAAGGGGTTATTGAAGAGTTACGAAAAGAAGATTACAAAGTGTTGCCGACAAACTTTTACAATTTGGGTCTGACTTTTAACTATGGGATCAAAAACCGTACCATCTATACCCGTGTATGGCGCCCTTATTTTGAAATTTCATCCTACTTTAACAGTGAACTTAACGGATTGAGCTACGGCTTTCAAGCCGGTTATGCAGGAAGTATCTTTTTTCAAGATCATCTTCTCTTTGGTGTTGACTATACCAATGATGTCAACGGTATCGGCGGAAGTATTTTAGAGCTCTTCCTCCAATACCAATTCCTCTACGCACACTAGGCTTTCTCAATTATACCCATTTGGGTTTTGAGACTGCCATCGCCAAGAGTCTTCACACATCTCCTCGATCCCTCTTTTTGCTTCCCAGTCTAAAACCTCTTTTGCATAACTCGGGTCCGCATAACATTTTGCAATATCTCCTGCTCTGCGGGAGACTATTTCATAAGGAACACGCTTTCCTGAAGCTTTTTCAAAAGCCTTTACCATATCCAAAACAGAGTAGCCTTTGCCTGTTCCAAGATTTACAGTCAATACATTATCCAGTTTTGCTATCTTCTGTAGAGCTTTTACATGACCTTCTGCAAGATCCACAACATGAATATAATCACGAACACCTGTTCCGTCTGCTGTATCATAATCTCCGCCAAAAACCTGCAACTTATCTCGTTTTCCAACAGCAACCTGTGAGATAAAGGGCATCAGATTATTTGGTATTCCGTTAGGATCTTCTCCGATTGTTCCAGATTTATGTGCACCTACCGGATTGAAATAGCGTAAAAGTATTATTTTCCATTCATGATCCGAAACAAAAAGATCTCGAAGAATCTCTTCAATAAAGAGTTTGCTTCTTCCATAAGGATTTGTTGCACTCAATGGAAAATTCTCCTGAATCGGCGTTGTATGCGGATCTCCGTAAACTGTTGCAGATGAACTAAAAACGATCTGTTTACAATTATTATCCTGCATCACTTTACATAATGTAATTGTGCCTGCAATATTATTATCATAATATTTCAGAGGTTTTGCAACCGACTCACCGACAGCTTTCAAACCCGCAAAATGAATAACAGAGTCAATATCATACTGATCAAAAACTGCTTGCAGAGACTCTTTATCCCGTATATCACCCTCAACAAATTTGATCTTTTTATTAATAATCTTTTCAACTCGCTTCAAACTCTCTCTTGATGCATTGCAGAGATTGTCATATACAACAAAGTCATATCCTGCCTCATCCAGCGCAACACATGTATGTGTTCCTATATAACCGGCACCCCCTGTTACCAAAACCATTTTAATACCTTTTTTAGTTAAATTGCTTTATTATACATATTATTATATTTAAGTGAGTTGAGTTGAAAACAACTATTCAAAAATTTCTACATGAACCGTTGGTTCATTTTCTCATCTTCGGTGGATGTATCTATATCTACTATCAAATTATTTCACCCAATCAGGTAGAGACGGCTCAGGCTTTTCAAAAACAAAAAGTTGTTTTAAACAAAGAAGAGATAGCAAAACTCCAACAAGATTATGAACAAGAGTTTCACAAAACTCCAAATCCAACCATCCTCACACTTCTACAACAACAACTTTACAGAAAAAAAGTACTTTTAAAAGAGGCGTATGCCCTCCAACTCTATAAAAATGACAAAAAAATAGATGCACTTTTATTACAAAAAATAGACTTTATTTTACAAAAACAGGAGAGTGCCAAAGATATTGACGAAAGCGATCTGCAAAAATACTATCACAAACATATTCAAGACTATTCTCACAGAAAAAGTATCTCCTTCTTACATATCCATTTTGCAAACCTGACACAAAAAGAGCAAAATAAGATCTATAAACTTTTACAATATGCACCAAAACTCAAAGGAGTAGAAAAAGAGATAAAAAGAGATAAAGAGAGTCTGCAAAAAGAGTACGGCAACTACTTTACACAAAAACTTTTTCGTGCAAAAAAAGGAGAATGGCTCCCTCCGATACCAACAAAAAAAGGTTATGAGTCAGTCTATATTCTCAATTATGAGACAGGAAAACCCTACCCCTTTGAAGAGGTTGAGGATCGTGTTTACAAAGATTTTAAAAGTGAACAAGAGCGTAAAAATCATCACCAGCAGATGCAAAAAATTATGCAACGCTATGAACTTTACAAGGAGCAGTAGTGCTAAAGATATTGCTTCTTCTCCTCCCTCTGCTTCTCTTTGGTCACCAATCAGGGCTCTCTTACATCAAACTTGTTGAAGATAGTCACAAAGAGATTCATATTACCTATAAAAAACCTTTGGCAGATCTCTATGCCAATAAAATAACAATCAACTACCCATCCTACTGCATAACTGTTGCTCAGGATCCGCAAGAGATAGATAACGGTTATATTATTAACAGATCCACTATGCGCTGTGGGAAGAAAGGTCTTCTTGATGCCCGTATCTGGATAGATGGCTTGCTACGACAGGACAAAGGGGTTTTGGTAGAGTATGATAGAGGAGACTTTAGTAAAAAAGTTCTGCTCCGTGCAAACCGTCCCTTTATTCATCTTAATCAAAAAACTTCAAACTTCAAACTTTTTATAGCCTATGTCAAACTCGGAATCCACCATATACTCTCAGGATATGATCATCTGCTTTTTGTTCTGTGTATCTTGATTCTGGCAAAAGATCTTCGTTCCCTTTTGTTTGCTGTCACCTCTTTTACACTCGCACACTCTATTACACTTGCCTCGGCAATGCTTGGTTTAATCAACCTGCCTGTTGCTTTTATTGAAGCTATGATTGCATTAAGTATTATCTTTTTGGCACGGGAACTTGTCCAAAGCAATGAGATGACACTGACAAAAAGGCATTTGGAGTATATCGCTTTTATATTTGGTCTTTTGCATGGTTTTGGCTTCTCCAATGTACTCAAAAGCATCGGCTTGGTAAAAGAAGCTCTGGCACTCTCACTCTTCTCTTTTAATCTGGGAATTGAGATAGGACAGATTCTTTTTATTGCCTCTGTCTCAGCAGCATACTATATGCTAAAAACACTTATTAAAAGACCTTTTCTTACAAATAAAGTTTATGCAGGCTACCTGGTAGGAACTATCGCCTCTTTTTGGTTTATTCAACGAATATTGGCATTTTAGACAGATGCATTCATCGCAAGTTGTGCCATTTTTGCCATATAATTCTCAACAGACTCATTCTGCTGTAACACTTTTTGCAACTCCTGTAAAAAGTACGCTTTTGTTCTCTCATCTGCAATATTAAAAGTATAGAGTACCCATTCACAGTTTAATGCTATCTTCTCATTGTTTTTCTCTACTTCAAAAGTTCGATAGAGATTAATATCTGTTGTAGAGAGCAACTCCAGTGCCTGTTTATAAAAATCACTCAGATTATAGGAGATAAGTGAAACGAGTTCCTCTTTTGTAATGAGAACATCTACATCATCAAAATCATATCGCCCGACAATAAGTGCATCTCCGATTACAAGCTGTTCCCCTATAAAATAGGCTTTTTTACCCTCACTAAGTGCATTTGCATCCGTATAGATTACATGCTTTTGCAGTGTCTCAAGCTCATCAATGAGAATAGAGCTGAAAAAAGTATAGACACTGTTTGCCTTCATCTCAATCTCTATCTCTTCAACTGTCTCCTGTTGCGGACGGATTGTCAATGCTTTCATTAAAAACCATCCAGTAAAATAACAGACACACAGGTACCTGCTTCTAAAAATTTATCATCTTCACCCGCTATCATCAATCCGGAGTTATTAAGCATATTGACCAAGATCGCAGAGCTGCCTACTTTTTTATCTTTAAAATTGATAAAGTACTCACCATCTTCTACCACAACATTGCAGGCTGTAAACTCTGTAAACTGACTTCTCTTTTTAAAATCCTCTTGCAGTTTCGCAGCAACAATCTTATAAGCACTGTTTTTACCAAGCATCTTGGCAATTAAAGGCAGAACATACAATACAGCCGTTACTGTTGAAGAGTAGGCAAAACCAGGGAGTGCTACAAGAAATTTGTTACCGCGTTTTGCAAGTAAAATATGTCGTCCCGGTTTAATCCCCACTCCTTTATAGACTACTTCTGCCCCAAGACGAGGAATAATATCTTTGACAAAATCATAATCTCCGACACTCACACCACCTGTACTGACAATAATATCTGCTGATTCCAGAGCATTCTCAAATGTCTGCATAATCGCATCTTTGTCATCAGGAGCCGTTCCAAGCTGTACTGCATCCGCACCTGCTGATCGAAAGAGTGCCTCTAGGGTATAGTTGTTAGAGCTTCTAATCTGTGCAGGGTTATCAGAGTGTTCTCCGAGATCAAGAATTTCACTCCCTGTTGCAATAACTGCAACACGGGGACGCAGCGCAACTTTTACCATAACATGGTTAAGCCCTGCCATCACTCCAATCTCTGCAAAACCTATTTTTGTGCCTCTTTTTATAAGAACTTCACCTGCTCTATAACCCTCACCGACAGGTCGAACGGCATTACCCAAGGCTACCATTTCATTGATTGTTATTTTTGCATCACTGTAAGTGACATTTTCAATCTGAATAAGCGTGTCACTTCCTTCCGGCATTTTCGAACCGGTAAATGTTTTGATCGATTCACCCGCATTTAACTGACGCTCTTCATTGTGACCGGCAGGATTGTCCCCAAGCACTTCCAACTCTGCACCCAATGCAAGATCTTCATATCGTACGGCATAACCATCCATAGATGCCGTCGGAAACTGCGGATCGTTATAGCTTGCTGCAATATCTTCAGCCAAAACTCTTCCAAGAGCATCACTCAATGGAACTTTTTCATAACGAGAACTGTTCACAGACAGAAGCTCCAACATATTTTGACTTGTCTCATAAGAGATAAAATCTGTTCCTGTTATGCTCATTTTTCAACTCCTAAAATTCCGCTTCCTGCTATTGCAGTCGAGCGATCTTTTGCATAGATTCTTTTGTTCTCTTTAAGATCATATTTCCAGATAGGCGCACTCGCTTTAAAATCTTCGACAAACGCATCTATAAGCTCAAGTGCCACTCTTCTTTTTGGAGAAAAAACAGCTGCTATGTAAGAGGATTCATGCACAAAAACATCTCCTTTGGAGTGTGCCATTTTCAGCAATGCTCCTTTTGCTTTTGCACGCTCCTGCCATAGATGAAACCAACTCTTTAAAATCGGTTCATAGATATCAAAACTCAATCCATCAATTCCGTCTTCATCACGAACAGTACCGACAAAAGGAACATAAGCACCATAATTACTCTGCTGCTCCTCTTCATACCACTCTTTGAGAATCTCTGCTACATTCAATGCACCGTCATACAGATACAACATATCTCAACCTCCGCAGACAGGTGGAAGTAAAGAGACTTTGTCTCCGTCATTTAAAGCAACATCCAAAGAGGTTACTATCCTGTCATTTACTGCTACTGCAGAGTTTTTCAGCCACTCCTGCAACTCACTATCTTCTTGCAATACCTTTGCAAGTTCGCTAAGATTTGAAATCTCCAACTCCAAAGGCTCTTTTTCTATCGGTCCCAAAAATTCTACTCTTATCATAATTTTTTATACCTTGCTCTATTTATTATCTAAATTATATCTAAGATAAGTTAAGTGCGCTATAATTTCGTATGATTTTTGGAAAAATAGAATACCTCAACCTTCTCCCTTTTCATATTTTTATGAAACGTTTTAGCAGAAATTCACAAACACAAAAGATTATGAACTACAAAAAAAATGTACCTGCAAAGATCAATGAAGCTTTTATTGCAAAAGAGGTTGATGCGGCATTTATCTCCAGCATAAAAGCACAAAAATACAACTATGTCAATTTGGGAATTATTGCAAAAAAAGAGGTTCGTAGTGTTCTTGTCATTCCATCAGCCAACTCAAAAAGTGACAAAGAGTCTGCATCTTCCAATATCCTTGCCAAGATCCTCAAACAAGAGGGTGAAGTTCTTATAGGTGACAAAGCACTCAAATATGCACTCCAAAACAAAGAGTATATCGATCTGGCAGAAATTTGGAATGAAAAGTACAATCTCCCTTTTGTATTTGCACTACTGTGCTATCACAAAGATAAAAAAATATATAAAAAAATAGAGAAAGAGTTTTTAAAGAAGCAATATAAAATTCCCTACTACATTTTACAAAAAGCAAAAGAGCAGACAGGCATTGAGACTAAAGATATATGTAACTATCTTGAACTTATATCGTACAGATTGGATAATAAAGCGAAGCTTGGATTGAAAAAGTTTTATCAGATGGCAAAAAGAGTTTCATAAACTCTTTTTGTCTCTCTTATTTAGATTTTACCGTCTAGGTGATCAGCCAATCTTTGAAGTTTTGTTCTGTATGCATCCATATCAAAATCTTTCACACGAGCAACACCATCTTCAATAGCAGCCTGTGCAACCGCAGAAGCAACATAAACAAGAACACGTCTGTCAAATGGTGAAGGGATAATATATTCAGGACCAAAAGTCATATCATCACCACGACCGTGTGCAGCTTTAACGTGTGCAGGAACATCCTCTTTTGCCAAAGAAGCAAGAGCTTTTGAAGCTGCCATTTTCATATTTTCTGTAATTTTTGTAGCTCTAACATCTAATGCACCACGGAAAATTTGTGGGAAACCAAGAACATTGTTTACCTGATTTGGGAAGTCACTTCTACCAGTACCGATAATAAGATCAGGACGAGCCTCTTTTGCAAGTGGTGGTTTAATCTCAGGATTTGGATTTGCACAAGCAAAAATAATTGGGCTTGTATCTGACATACTTTTTACCATTTCAGGAGAGATTAAATCAGGACCAGAGAGACCAAGGATCATATCTGCACCCTTACAAGCATCTTCTAAAGTTCTATCTGGAGTATCAAAAGCAAAAAGTTGTTTATACTCATTAAGGTCATCTCTACCACTGTGAATAACACCTTTTGAATCAAGCATAGTAATGTTTTTAACACCAAGCTCTTTATACATACTTGCACATGCAATTCCTGATGCACCAGCACCGATAACTACAACTTTAAGATCTTCGGCTTTTTTACCGCTCATCTCTAAAACATTGATAAGACCAGCAGTTGTAATTACTGCAGTACCATGTTGATCATCATGAAAAACAGGAACATTACAGATCTCTTTTAGACGTCTTTCAATCTCAAAACATCTTGGAGCAGAAATATCTTCTAAGTTTACACCACCAAAACTGTCAGCCATTGCTGCTACAATATTGATAATCTCATCTGTATCTTTTGTATTTAATTCAATATCAATTGCATCTACATTTGCGAATGATTTAAAAAGAACCCCTTTTCCTTCCATAACAGGTTTTCCAGCCAAATGACCGATATCCCCAAGACCAAGAACAGCAGTCCCGTCTGTTACAACTGCAACAAGATTCCCTTTATTTGTATAGTCATAAGCTTTATCGATATCTTTTTCGATCTCAAGACACGGATACGCTACCCCCGGAGAGTAAGCCATAGCCAACTCTTTTTCTGTATTACACGGTTTTGTTAACAGTGTTGCAGTTTTCCCGTTTGTATCAAACTCACCTTTTGCTACGTGATACTCTAATGACTCTTGTTCAAATGATTTTTCTGACATTTTGATTCCTTATTATTTTTATCAAGCTATTATATAATGATTAGTTAAATAATTACAATTTATTTAAAAACAAAACACAATTTCCTTTGGAATTGTAGTAAATCCCCATAGAATTTTTACGGGAGACAAATACTCCGCGACCATTGAATTTTTTTGAATTTCTAAAAATTTGACTCAATATCTGTGTATCAAAACCATTACCCTCATCACAAATCTTTGTAATGAGATATCGATTGGAAAGTTCTTGTAAAAAATAGATGGAGACCGCAATTTTTTTTGTAGATTCTGCCTCCAACTCCAAAAGTTTGTCAAAATAGATATCCTCTTCCAGATATTGATGCTTACTTTTTGAATCAAGTCCCAAATTTCCATGTTCATAGGCATTCATAAAGAGCTCGGTAAAAACAATACCGGCCTGATCCATAACTTTTTGCTCCAGATGAAAATCTTTCAAAGAAGATTCATACCACAAAGAGGCTTTCTCAACTGCATCCAAAGATGTCTCAAAACTCTCCTGTGCTATCAGATTTTCACTGTCTGTATCCAGACTGTTAATAAAAATCAGTGTCAAATCATCTTCCGGCTCTTCAATCCGTGCATAAAATTTCTCTTTAAAATCTTCTCGTGTAAATGAGTTTTTAAAGTCATCCTCTATAAAAGCCGTATAAGTAAGATTACTCTCTTTTGTACTGTTCTCGACAATACCGTCACTGTAAAAGAGAAATTTTTCAATATTTCTAACATTATATTTATCAACTGTATATCGCTTATACCACTTACTCATTGGCATATTGTTTGATTTTATTTTTATAATGTTGTCACTCTTGTCATGCAGCAAAAAGGGAGGCATACCAAATTTTGCATATTCCAACACACCAAAATAACTGTCAAAACAGATATAGTCAATAGCCAATACCTCATCATCCAAAAGTATTGGCTTGATAAACTCCATAGACTCCTGAATAACAATATCCATACTAAAACTTTCATACGTGATCATCTTGTCAATAAGATGGTTTATAAAAGTTGTCATAGCTACTGTCGTCAAAGATGCCGAAACACCTTTTCCCATACCATCTACAAGAAGATAAAAAGTTCTGTTTCCGTCAATTCTTCTGGCACTGTATGCATCACCGCTAAGCGTATCAAGAGGTCTGTATAAAAAATCTACCAAAACCGTTGTCTTGGATTCAATCATCTGATAATAAAAATCATTTCTCAGAATATTGAGCTCTTTTTCAAAAGCAAGACTTGTCTGGTAGGAAGCATACGCTTCACTTTTCTCCAACTCCTTGAGACGCTGTTGAGACATTAGATTTTAAACTTTGAGAGTTCAGAGTGAAGTTTCTGTGCATCTTCATTTAAAGATTCCACTGCCTTTTCTACTGTACCTCGTAATTCTGAATTTTGTGATGCAACCTCTACAATCTCATCCATTGTAGATATCAGTGTTTTTGTTTTTGTTGCAATAAAGACACTCTGATGCATAACATCCGTAGATTTGTCTTTTGTCATTACAAGATTCTCTTTTGTCTCATTGGAAGCACTGATCAACTCTTGTGCAGATTCGGCAATAGAGTGCATGCTATGTGATGTTTTATCTGTCTCTTCTGAAATCTCACCGACATTTTGTGTTATGAGATTTACATTTGCACTAATTTCAGAGAGTGATTTTTGCGTACGTTCTGCAAGTTTTCTTACCTCATCGGCAACAACGGCAAAACCACGACCATGCTCACCCGCACGGGCAGCTTCAATAGCAGCATTAAGTGCCAGAAGATTTGTCTGATCTGCAATATCAGAGATAATTGCAAGTACATCTTTAATATTTTTTGCCTGTTCTGTTAAAGATGCCACCTTATTCACCAACTCCTGCTGCTGTTCACTTCCTGCTTCAATTGAAGTAACAACAGATTCCAACTTAACAATAAAGCTGTCCAAAACTTTAAATGTACTGTCAAGATCTTCAGTTACAATAACTGTTGACTCTTCCACCAGATCAAGTTTCTCACCAATCTCAGAGATAAGTCCGTTTACCTCTGTAATTTTTCCCTCTTCAACCGTACTGTTTTTCGTTAATATCTCAACAACTTCATTCAGTTTGTCACTCTCTCTTGTTGTTGCAGTTGCCACATCCTGTGCATTATAGACACTCTCTTTAAAAGAGACTATCATTGTATGGAGTGCACGAGATATTTGAGAGATCTCATCATCACCCTCAACAACTACGTTACAGGTTAAATCAAGTTCATTTGAAACACAACTGATTTTGCTTAAAGAGCTCTCAACACTTCTGTTTACACCTCTTGCAATCAAAAGAATAATAATAAAAACTGCAATGGCAAAAATACTGTATCCAAGCAGTTTTATCAATGTTGTCTGTTTATAATCCGCTTCAAGTTTGGCAAGAAGTTTATCATTCTCCTGTGCAAGTTTATCATCCACTTTTTTCAATAAATTTATCTTTTTCGTAATTGTTTTAAACCAGACAACACCATCGACACCAAAACCGCCATTATCTGCTTTTTTTACGGCAACTGCTCTCATTTTATTGACTTCTGTTACAACAGGAGAGTTCATCGTTGCTCTATACATAGCAACAGAATCTTTTGGAGCAATACTGATAAAAGCATCCATATAGGCATTTTGTTCAGCCATCAGACGAATAAATTTTGCGAAAACACCGGGACTGAATCTGTCCGCAGCAAATGTAGCACTCATAACAGCACGCTCAATCCCTGCACGCTCTTTTGATTTTAAAAAGTTTGTATAGGCACTGAGTGCTTTTACAAGTTCCGGAGTATCTGCCAACTTCGCTGTCAAAGAGACAACATCCAAAATATTTTTATTGACGCCCGAATAGTATCCAACCTCATCTTTTACTGTAATACTCAAATTATCTACCTCTGAACGGATAGTACCAATTTTATTCATTCCATCCATAACAGCCTGAATACTTTTGTGCAGTGTCGTATTGTAGTTTTCCAAATCAAGGTTGGAGACATAATGCTTCAAATTTTGATAGCGATCATCTGTCAAAACACGCTGTTTTTTAAGAATTTCTCCAAATTTTGCTCCCTTTGATCCAAGAAAACCTGCACTTGCACCCCGCTCTTTTTGCGTCTCATGAATAAGCAAAGAGAGCTTCTGTGAAAGCACATTCAACTCTTTTGCCTGTGTAATTATCGCCTTTTTTTCCAGAGCATCATTTACTGTCAATGCAATAATAACAACTGCAAAAGAGACTACAATTGCAGTAATAAGCTTTAATTTGTTTTTAATTGTCATAAACTATACCTTTCTCACTTTAAAAAGTCCTATAAGATTCAGATCATCAAAAAGTTCCATTAAACTTGCATCCCCTACTTTGATGCTTAAATCGACACCATCTTTTTGAACCAACTTCGTCAAATAACCAATAATAGAAGAGGTAATGGAGATTGAATCTTTAATTTCAAGAACAATACTTCTTTCTCGCTCTCGAATACCTTCTATATGCTCTTTTATTTTTTGGTAATCACTTACCGATTTAATATTCCCTTTTATTGTTATAACATTCCCAGTTGTTGTGATTTCCATTTTCATACCTTTTCCAATTTATACTGCGACTATCATAGCCAATAATAACTTATTTATACAATAGTTTGAGCCAATCTTTCATCTTTTTTTCATAGCCAATCTCTTTTAAATCGACCAAATGAAGATCTTTTTGTAAATAGGGCTGCTCTACATAACCGCCAAAATCATGCGGGTAGAGATACCCTTCATGCTGCTGCGTAATATTTTTTGGAATATCTAAGAGCAAACCATCTCGTACACTTTTGAGTGCTTTGTTAATTGCAAGATATGCACTGTTTGATTTTGGTGATGCACTAAGATATATAACAGCCTGTGCCAAAATAATTCTCGCTTCGGGATAGCCAATCTGCTTGACACTTGTCAAAGTAGAAGTTGTCAATGTCAAAGCTTGCGGATTGGCATTTCCGACATCTTCACTTGCAAGAATCACC
>Ga0256843_1000405_pt1 | contig 36748 bp, 37 predicted proteins | sample AlvinellametaG_FD_191572 | JGI IMG/M metagenome (GOLD analysis project Ga0256843, IMG submission 191572) | Pompeii worm associated microbial communities from hydrothermal vent at the East Pacific Rise, Pacific Ocean - Alvinella | ecosystem: Host-associated > Annelida > Integument > Unclassified ...
AGGGTGGTCCGCTTCAGACACTTACCAATGAAGCTTTTTTGTTTGCCAAAGATTTTTATCTTAAGTATTTTCCCGATTATTTTCACCAGACAGGGGTCATACGCATCCCCAAAGATGAGGAAGATGCGGCAAAATTTTCCCTTTATGCACAACACAATACAACAGATTTCAGGTGGATCGAACAGGAAGAGCTGATGCTGCTGGGGATTCAGAATGCAGAGGACAGCTTTCTGTTTGAAGAAGCGGGGGTGTGTGATGCTCCCGAACTCTGTAATGCGATTTTAGAGCAGGTACCCTTTAGGCAGTTTGATGTCAAAGAACTAAAATATGATGGGACAGTCTGGCATCTCTCATCTCGTCATTTGGGATTTGACCCGGAATCTCCGGAGACCCTGAAACAAGTTCAGGATGACAAGCTGTCTGCTAAACATGTAGTACTCTCGCTTGGTTACCAAAACACCCTCTTTGACATGCGATACATGGGAGTACGAGGTACATGGGGGAGCAGAGGAGATTACTGCTCCGAGCTTGAACTTGATGTGAGTATGCATAAAAGCATCTCTGTCTCTGCCAATATCAACGGCATCATTAAACTGGGTGCGACCCATGTGAAGGCAAAAGAGCCCTGTGTGGTATGTGACGGAAAACCCCTGAAAAGTCTGGAAGCAAAAGCGGCAAAGATGGTAGATACCAGTGATTTCAGGCTTAAAGAGACCTTCTGCGGTATGCGTGCGGGTTCCAAAGACTATGTTCCTCTGGCGGGCAGGGTGATAGATGTCCCCTATATGTTTGAGACCTATCCGGCTGTTCGCAGAGGTGCCAAACCGCCTTTGAAACATTTTGAAGGGCTCTATATCTGCAACGGTGTGGGCGGGCGTGGATTTGTTTTTGCTCCACTGATGGCAGCGTGGCTTTCGGAACTGATCGTTGAGGGCAGGGAGATGGACAAACGGGTTGATCCGGACAGATTGTTTTTGAAGTGGGCGAGGAAATTGCAGGGATAGCCTTCTGAATTTGGGCAACCACAAGGGATTGCCCCTACGCTGTGACAGATATTGTAGGGGTGCCCCTTGTGGGTACCCTCGAAGAAAAGATATTTTGGTTGCAAAGGGTTACCCCTACAATTATTTCTAATTGCTCTCCCACGGGTCCCACTCCGGCATTTCGGAAATATGCGGGAAACCGTCAAGTATCTCTTCGGGTTTAAAGTTGGATTTGTAGGCAAATGCTTTGCATCCTTCGACCCAATATCCAAGATAGATCCATGGCAATTCGAGTATCTTTGCCAGTTTGATCTGGTAGAGAAGTGAGAATGTACCCAGTGAGAGTGAGGCATAGTCTGGGTCGTAGTAGAAGTAGATGGAAGAGATGCCGTCATCGAGAATGTCTATGAGGTCGACCCCTACCAGTTTACCGTCAATGATGTAGAGTACCTCTTTGCCGAAATCCTGTGCGCCGTCTACAAAATTTTCATAATATTCTCTCTGGGAGATATTTCGGTGGTTCCAGCCGTCTTTTTGGTGTTTGAAGGCATGGTATTTGTTGTAGAGGTCCAGATGGGCAGTGGTCAGGGAAGGTTCCTGCACGATGATCTGTGTCTCTTTGTTCCTTTTGATCGTACGTCTCTGGGATTTGCTGTAATGGTAGTTGTTGACATCGATGCGAATGCTTTTACATTCATTGCAGCCGTTGCAGACAGGGTGAAAATAGTACTTTCCAAAACGTCTCCAGCCGCGGGCAATGACGGCGGTGGCAAACTGTTTGTTGGCTTTTTCGACATACTTGTAGTGCATACGGACTTTGTTGCCCGGAATGTAGGCACAGTCGTAGTCCAGCATGGAGAAGTCTGTAGAAGGAGGATTGAGAAGATCTATCTTTTTTTCATCATGCATATATGATATCCTCCTTTTTTATGCAATAAGTTGCATGAGTTTGCTGTTCAAGCGAACTCAGTGTTAACGTAGCAAAATGGGCTTTGCCTATTTTGTGTATTAGATGAATGAAGCGGGTTAAGTAGGTCGGGCGCTTCATTCATAATCGCGATTATACTCAAATTGTTGTAAAATTCATATACTTTCTATATAAAAGTGAGTTGTCATTCCCGCGAAAGCGGGAATCTTGGATCCCCGGGGCAAGCCCGAGGATGACAGAATGTTTATTTTCTGGAGTGTTTGTGTTTCTTTATCAACCTACATCGGGGTACTGTTACAACAGTGACTCTATTTTTCTGTATGATTTTATTTCAACATTCAAACCCAGAGGGACACTGCTGGATGTAGGGTGCGGTGTGGGGATCATCTCCCTGCTTTTGACACGTGATTTCAGGATTGAGACAACAATTATTGACAAGCAGGAGAAGATGCTTGCCTATGCCAGACACAATTTTGCCCTTAACAGGCTGGATGCCAAAAGCCATTTGGGAGATTTTACGGAGCTGGTGAGTGAAGCGAGGTTTGACTACATTGTCTCCAATCCTCCTTTTTATGACCCGCGTGTCACCCAGAGTGAAGACAGCCATCTGAACATTGCCCGCTATGCCCACCATCTTCCCATCGATGCCTTTGTCAGGCGGGTAAAGACCTTTCTCAAACCCAAAGGGTGGTTCATCTTCTGTTATGATGCCAAGCAGATCGATCTGCTGTTGTATGCTTTAAAAGAGTATGGGATCAATCCGGAAAAGATACAGTTCGTTCATTCCAAGCTGGATAGAGAATCAAAACTGGTGTTTATTGCCGCGCGGAACAACTCCAAGTCCATGACCCGGATACTTCCGCCGCTGGTAGTGTTTCATGAAGACAACACATATACACCCGGAGCAATGGAAGCTTTTAGAAGGGCGAATACACACAGTATCAAAGGTGATTTTGAATGTTAAAATATGCAGAGGCAGATCTTGTGTCTGCCCGAATGGATGGAAACTAAAATGGAACTATTGGAAAAAGAAGGATACAGTTTTAAATTTGACCCTGCTGCCTGTGAAGCATGCGGCGGACACTGTTGTACGGGAGAGAGCGGGTATATCTGGGCAAAATATGACGAGATCGTCAACATGGCAGCATTTGTTAACCTTTCGGTAGAAGAGTTTGCTACAATGTATCTGAAGAAAGTGAAGCACCGCTATTCACTGGTGGAAAAGAAACTGGCAGAGGACAATTATGCCTGTATCTTTTTCGATGAGACAAAGCAGCGGTGCAGCATCTATCCTGTGCGGCCCTTGCAGTGCCGTACTTTTCCCTTTTGGGAGCAATTCAAACAAGATGAAGATGAGGTAAGAAAAGAGTGTCCTGGAATCGTATAATACAATCCGTTGTTCTCTGTGTGGCACTGTTGGCAGGTAGTGCGGAAGCAAAAGAGCTGAATGTTGTCAGTGATGATACGCTGATCATTCAGGGGCTTTTGTTTGAAGAGTATAAAGCCTATGACCTGAGCAGAGAAGTTTTCAAAACACTTTATGACAGAACAGGAGAAGAGCAGTATCTCTTTAGAGAAGTCGCTTCTTCTTTGATGGGCAAGATCTATATTGATGAGAGTATCAAACGTCTGAAAGCATGGGATGAGGAACATCCCGGCAGTCTTGAAGCCAGACGGCTGCTGATACCTCTCTATCTGACGGCCAAAAGAGTCAAAGAGGCCAAAAGCGAAGCGGAGATACTTCTGGAGCGCTCCAAAAAACCCGAAGATCTTGACCTGGCAGCCAATCCGTACCTCTACAGCGGAGATTTTAAAAAGGCTGTGGGTCTCTTGAAAAAAGTCTACAAAGAGACTTCCAATGAGAAGGTACTGCTGCGTCTAAGCAGTCTGATGGATGAATATACCCATGAACGAAAAGAGGCGATTCAATTACTGGAAACACACCGCCGGATGAATGGTTTTACTTCGGATGCGGTCTATTTCAAACTGTTGGACCTTTATGTCAAAACAAATAATATTGACGGGCTTATCGATACCTACAAGGCATTGTATGAAAAAGACAAAAAAGAGAAATATCTTAAAAAAACAATTGATGCCTATGCCTATAAAGGAGATCTTGACGGGGCGATTGCCTATCTTGAGGAAGTCAAGGACGATGAGGCTGACTATATTCTTTATGAACTCTACAAACGCAAAAAACTCTTTGACAAAGCTTTTTTGCTGACAGACAAACTTTACAAGCAGCAGAAAGACCCCCGCTGGATCGCAGAGAAGGGGATACTTCTTTTTGAAAAATCCAAAGACAAGAATGACAAAAAAATGATCAAAGATGTGGTAGGCTACTTTAAAAAGGCGATCGATATGGGTGTGGATGACAGTATCTATCTCAACTACTACGGCTATACGCTGATCGACAAAAATGTCGATGTCAAAAAAGGGATCAAGATCATAGAAGATGCACTGGTGCAGCAGCCTGACAATACCTTTTATCTTGATTCGCTTGCCTGGGGATACTACAAGGAAAAACGCTGTTCGGAAGCGTACGATCTCATGAAGAAAGTGGTGGAAAAAGAGGGCTTGAAAGAGCCGGAAATCGCCGAACACTGGAAGACTATACAGAAATGTAAAAAGTAAGAAATATGTTCAGGGCGTTCGGGTATAATGCGGTAAAATTTTAAAAAGAGAAATACAATGGCTCAAATTTTAGATGAAATTATCAAAAAGACCAGAGAAGATCTGGAAAAAAGAAAAGTTGACTATCCTGTAGAGTGGCTGGGACGTTCTCTGGCCTTCAACCCTTTTGTACCCAAAGATGTACAGACAGCTCTGCGGTCTACGCCGGAAAATCCCTACCGTATTATTGCCGAAGTAAAGAAGGCCAGTCCGAGCAAGGGTGTCATACGTGAAGATTTTGACCCGATGGTCATTGCCCAGGCCTATGAAAAAGGCGGTGCGGACTCTCTTTCCATTCTTACCGAACCCCATTTCTTTCAGGGAGACAAAGAGTATCTCGGTATGGTACGCCGATATGTAAGTATCCCGCTGCTTAGAAAAGATTTTATCGTAGACAAGTATCAGCTTGTGGAAGCTCTGGCATTCGGGGCTGACTATGTACTACTGATCGCCAAGGCACTCTCACGCAAAGAGCTGAAAGAGCTTTACAACTATGCTTTGCATCTGGGACTGGAAGTACTGGTAGAGATACATGACAAGACAGACCTCATTAAAGCGATGTTCGCGGGTGCGACGATCATCGGGATCAACCATAGAAACCTTGAAACCTTCGAGATGGATATGCGTCTGACAGAAAAGCTCATACCGCTGATCCCCAACAACAAGATCATTGTAGCCGAGAGCGGTATCAATGACCATGAAACGGTGGTTGAGATTTCCAAGATGGGTGCCGATGCTTTTTTGGTCGGTGAACACTTTATGCGCCAGGATGATATTACCGCGGCGATCAGAGCGGTGAAGTACGGCGCATAAATATGTGTAGGGTCGCGGTAAAGCGACCCTAGAGGATTAGCTGAGTAGTTTTTTCACGATCTGATTGATCCGTCCGCCATCCGCACGGCTTCCCACTTTTGCTTTGGCCGCACCCATGACCTTTCCCATATCTTTCATGCTTGCAGCACCTGTGGCTGCCACGATCTCTTTGAGTATCGCTTCAAGCTCTTCGTTGCTCATCGGTTCGGGAAGATAGCTTTTGACAAGGCTTATCTCTGCTTCTTCTTTGGCTACGAGATCTTCACGTCCGGCATCGGCAAACTGTGTTTTGGCATCTTCTCGTTGTTTGAGATACTTCATCATAATGGCTTCAACATCGGCATCGCTCAGCTCTCTTCGCTCATCTACTTCAATCTGTTTGATGGCCGCCTGAATATTGCGAAGTGTGTCCCTTTTGGCTGTCTCTTTGGCTCTCATAGCCTCTTTAATATCATTTTTGATTCTTTCTTTTAAACTCAATGTATTCTCCTACGTTATATTTAATGCAATTATACTATAATCATTGTTATGATACTTACAATACAAGAGAAACAGTTCGATATAAAAGAGATTACACAGTTATATCCCGCAGCAGTAGTGAAAACAGGCTATGAAGAGGAAACGACACAGGTAAGCCTGGAGTGGCTCGATACCGAGTCCAAAGGAAAAGTGGAAGTGGTCGGTTTTGGTATCTTTCTTTACCTGAACGGTGAGAAAAAACATGTTTTCATGTTCGATACCAAAGAAGAGATGGATGCAGAGATCGGCAAGATCGCATCCCAGTTACAATAGGAGAAGAGTGGAATGAGAAGTATACTATACGGTATTGCCCTGCTTGTGTTTTTGATGACAAGTGCGGCAGAGGCAAAAAGTGCCAAATATATTTCATCGCATTATAAATATATTGGTGTATTTGAAAAGTCGAAGAAAACAGAGCATCTGAAAACGACCATGAATCTCGATGTCATGCGTAAGTTCATAAGAACACAATGGCGCAAAGGCTACGATATCTCTGAGATCAAGTACGGTAACGGAAACTGGATCGCTGTGTTTGAAAAAGCTTCGCCAAAGAGTCACCAGACCTATCTTGTGGCAGGAAGATGGGAGGCGGTCAATGCGCGTCTGGATGCTTACTGGAAGCAGGGCTATTATATGACCAACATAGAACACGGCCTTGCCGAATGGGTTGTCGTGTTTGAGAAAAACACTCCTTATACAAGTCAGGCCTATGAAAGAAGAAAAACCCTTGATGATTTCAGTGATGCCGTTCATACACGCTGGAAAATGGGATATGACCTCATAGATGTGGAGTATGGGGAAGGGCACTATACCGGTATTTTTGTCAAAGGAACATCTTATAAAGGTCAGGCACTCACCATACGCTCCCGCTGGATCGATATGGCCAAAGTGATCGGATCGTACTGGAAAAAAGGATACCGGATCACTAATCTTGAATTTACACTGGGACGATGGATGGGAGTTTTTTCAAAGTATCCTGATGCAAAAGCCCAGGGGTTTGAGACAGTGAAAACTGTAGAAAAATTTAAAGAGATATTTGCAAAGCGTCAAAAAGAGGGGTATGTTCTGACAGATATGGCGGAAGGCTGGTAGTCGAACGACACAATGTGCCGTTTGGTTTTATGCTTCTTTGGGTTCAAATTTCAGTGAAGCAGAATTGATGCAGTATCGCAAATGTGTCGGTGCGGGTCCGTCAGGGAAGACATGCCCCAGATGCGAACCGCAGGTGGCACAGCGTACTTCCACCCGGACCATGCCCAGTGAGGCATCTTCGATCTCTTCTATGGCTTCCTCATTTACCGGTTGGAAATAGCTGGGCCATCCTGTCCCGGAATCAAATTTTGTATCGGAAGAGAAGAGGGGTGTATGACAGCATTTGCAGCGGTAGATCCCTTCTGCTTTATTGTCCCAGAATTCATTTTGGAAAGGGGCTTCCGTGCCGTGATTGAGGCAGACATTGTACTCCAGCGCCGTCAGCTCTTTTTTGAGTTTTTCTTTATCGAGTTCTATACGGTAAGACATGGTTTCTCCTTGCTTGATTTAGCAGTATCATAGCAAAATTTCTCTGCTTTTAAGTTAGATTATCCTATTATTCGACATAAACTTTTGGAGACCTTATGACTACATTTCAACTCTTTTTACTGATTGTTGCCGGAGCTGTTTTCTATCTTTTCTTCAAGCAGCTTTTTTCAGGTTCATACCCTAAAAGGGGAGTGGATTTTGAAGCAAAAATACCGGATGAACAGATTGGCGGTATCAGCCGTCCCGACAAGACTTTCTCCAAACCTTCGGTGCAGCCGACACGTATGGAAGAGCTTTTGCAAATGGCAGATGATGCAGTCAAAAAAGGCGATATGCTTGAAGCGAGAAAAGCCATACAGTCTGCATTGATCATTGATGGGAACAATATTGAAGCATTACGGCGAAACGGCTATCTTCAAATCGAATTTGAAAATTATGAAGAAGCCAGAGAGAGTTATGAAAAAATCCTTTCGCTTGATGAAAATGATGATGTTGCACATGATTCTCTTGCCAATGTCCTGCATAAACTCGGAAAGGATGAAGAAGCCATAGTTCATCATAAAAGAGCCATTGAACTGGACCCCGAATATGCACCGCACTATTACAATTATGCCAATACACTGTACGATCTGGGTCAACAAGAGGAAGCTCTTAAAAACTACAAAAAAGCATATGAACTTGACAGTAGTCTGGAAGAGGCAAAAGAGATGATTGTAAAACTGGGAGGAAGCCATGAGTAGTGCCTGTTTTGTGACACAGGAAGCCACACGAGAGATCCTTTTACGTGTGACCAACGTATGTGGAGAGTGTTATGCCGATCTGCATGAGGGAGATACGATCCATTACGATATGCAGAACTACCGTTTTCTCTGTAACTGCTGTCAGGAAAAGCTTTGTTCCATGATGAACGAAGCGTGTGAGATCGTCCATGATGAAGCAGAACCAAGCCTGTTTTGCTGAGATAAGATATCTTTAACGGCGGGTAAGTCTGCCCTCCGTATTTTCTACAATATATTTAACGGCATTGAGATAACTCAAACTGTTTAAGTTCACCCCTTTATAGGCAATGTCAAATGCTGTCCCGTGATCAACGGATGTTCTTAAGATCGGCAGGTTTAAACTCACATTGATCCCCTCATCGAAATAGAGTGCCTTCAACGGTGCCAACCCCTGATCGTGATACATGGCTATGTAATGTCTGTAGTGTTTGCGGACATTGGGTGTAAACGCCACATCTGGTACCAATGGATCACTGTAGGTCGGGGTATCCTTACCCCGACAATAGCTTGGATCGATATTTAGATTTGCATTATCAATGGCTTTTTGAATGATTTTTTCCTCATCTCCCAGTACTCCGTCATCTCCGGCATGCGGGTTGAGCCCAAGAACAGCCACTGTTGAGGTTGGCCTTGCCGTACGGTAGAAGTCGATGAGAAATCGTGTCAGGTTTGTTTCGTTAATGCTGTCAGCTACCTCTTTGAGCGGAATATGTTCTGTGTAGAGCGCTACATACATCTGTGGACATCCCAGCATCATAATGGCCTCTGCATCAAAGAAGTCACGCAGGGCATCGGTGTGACCTTTGTACTTCACCCCTGCAAGTTCCCATGCCTTTTTGTGAATAGGCAGGGTGGTAATGGCATCGACTGTTTTGGCTTTTGCAAGTGCTACGGCTTTGACAAAAGAGGCGTAGGCATAGGTTCCGCTCTCTTTGCTGACTTTCCCCGGTTCGATGGTAAAAGTTGGAGCGATATCTTCTACAGTTTGGAAGTTATCGGGAATAGAGAGCTTGAGCTTGTCTGCTGCCTGTTTGAGCATAGTTTTGTCGATGCAGTAGATCGGCTTTACCATTTTGGAGACTTCTGTATGGTTCTCCAAAGTAAGCTGGATACCGATGCCGTTAAGGTCACCGACGGAGATGGCTATGTGTTTCATGGTGTTGCCTTTGGTAGGTCGTATTCCCCGAATACGACATAATATTTGATTTAAGCCTTGTCGTATTGAGGGTAATACGACCTATATTTTAACGAATAAGCTTCGCTTTCATATCCAAAATCGCCTGCTCCAGACCTACATAGACCGAACGGGCAATAATGCTTTGACCAATGTTCAGCTCTTCAATGGTCTCTATTTCAACGATGGCACCTACATTTTGCATGTTCAGTCCGTGTCCCGCGGCAACCTTCAGCCCCATCTCCATCGCATCGCAGCTGAGGAGTCGGAGGTTTCTAAGTTCATCATCAAGCATTTGCTTGAGTACTTTGCGCGGCAGGTCGAGTTCGGGGATGGTATGGTGGGTTTTGCTAAGGTTGCTGTAGAGCATGGCATAAATATTGGCATACTTTCCGGTATGGAATTCGATCCATTCTACATTGAGCGCTTCTGAGGCTCTGACCGCTTCAAGTGTAGGGTCGATGAAGAGCGATACTTCTATCTCTTCCGCCTGCAGGCGTCTGATCGCTTCTTTAAGTCTGCTTTGATCTCCCATGACCATGAGTCCGCCTTCGGTCGTAACCTCTTCGCGTTTTTCGGGTACCAGTGTGACACGGTGGGGACGCAGCTCGCAGGCAATGTCGATCATACTTGCTTCAATGGCACACTCCAGATTGACGGGAAGTGTAGAGAGTTTGATAATACGTGCGGCATCACTGTCCTGCATATGTCGTCTGTCTTCACGCAGATGAATAGTGATCTGGTCGGCTCCGGCACGTTTGCAGATACCCAGTGCATCAAGCGGATCGGGGTCGGCAACCCGTCTGGCTTCTCTCAGTACGGCGATATGGTCAATGTTTATACCTAACAGCATGTAAAAGTCCTTTGTGCGTCATTCCGGACTTGATCCGGAATCAAGTTCAGGATGACGGGGAGTAGTAGAGAAGATTATAGCAAAAGGTATGTATAATTTGCCTCATATTGGTCTAAAAGGATTGTGATGGATGAAAAAAAACTCCTGCCTGTAAATGAGTACCGGCATATCAAACACAACATAGGAAACGGCAGACCGACCATTTTGGCTTTTGGCATGAGCCACTGCTACAGCTGCAAAGTAATGTCACATGTTTTTGCCCGTATTCTCGAAGAGCATCCCGAGTTCCAGATCTACGCTATAGACGGACAGAAAGAGCGGCATATCAGCCGCGATATCTACAAACTCAAAGAGATGCCTACTCAGATCTTTTTTGATGCCGATGGCAATGAAGTGTTTCGTCATACAGGGGCATACAAAAAGCCGGTTGCTGAGATCATTTTGAAGAAGTGGGGTTTTGTGTAGACAAACTTTTACATTCTCTTTTTTGTCTTGTTTGTAGCCACAGCGGTCAGCGGATCATCAGGCCAGTAATGCTTTTTGTATTTTCCCCGCAGCTCTTTTTTCACTTCATCATAAGTCGTTTCCCAGAAATTCTCCAGATCCTGTGTGACCTGCATAGGGCGGTGGGCAGGGGAGAGGAGATGCAGCATGAGTTTTACCTTTCCGTTCATAACAGTAGGGGTTTGTGTCGTGCCGAACATCTCCTGAAGGCGAACTGCCAGAACGGGTTGTGCAGGGTTGCTGTAGTCTATGCTGATGTAGGAGCCTGAAGCCACTTTGAGTTTGGCAGGGGCAAGTGTGTTGAGCATTCGGGTCTGTTCGTAGCTGAGCTGTCCCAGTAAGATGGTGTGAAAGTCCAGTGTTTGCACCGCTTTGAGTGTAGTAATGTTCTCAAGGTAGGGTGCCAGCCATATTTCCATATTTTCACGTAGCCACTCTTCTGAAAAGTCCGGAAATGCAGCGTCATGCCGGTGCAGGAAGGTAACACGCTCTCTGAGTTTTAACGCTTCTTTGCTCCAGCGTAATACCTCCAGCCCCATTGCCTCAAGTTCATCCAGAAGCACTTCCGTAACTTCGGGAGTGTTGGTACTTTGAAGTTGTCTCTCTTTGAGGGTGAGCTTTCCAAGCATCTCTACACGGCGTACTTCCACACGCGCCTGCTCTTCGTTCCAGAGAACGCTTTCTGCCGTAGTCGTTTCCAGGTATTCTTCTATCTGTGCAAGCGTGATCGGAAGGGCTTTGTAGATGGTGGCATTGGTACTTTTGGCATCGAGGTCGGAGATGACAAGATAGCTGCTGCCAAAGAGGGTGTCTTCACTGTGCAGATGTGCGCCTTTTCCGTTACTGAGCAGGTAGGTATTTCCTTTGGTATGGCGCAACTGTGCGATGCGGTCAGGGTAGGCAAAGGCCAGCAGAATGCCCAGAAGTTCTGTATTGAGCGTCTGTTTTTGCTGTTTTGGAGTGCCTGAAGTATGGACGATCTTCTGTGCCAGTTTCAGGAGCTGTCTGCACTGGGCTGTGTTGACCAGCCTGTTGTCTACCGGGTGCTTTTGTGAGACATCATGGAGTATCTGTACCCGTTCACACAGGTCCGCATTGGCATAACTGTTGGTGATGATCTCCTTTTCGGTGATGAGCACAGCCAGAAGGGATGCTTCATAGCCAAGGTTTAGCATTTGGGCTTTGAGCATCATGTGGGAAAGTCTGGGGTGCAGTCCGTAGCGGCTCATAGCTTTCCCGTGCGGGGTAATGTTTCCTTTTTGATCCAGTGCACCCAGCTGTATAAGCAGATTTTTGGCATGGTGCAGGGCAGTGAGAGGCGGGTTGTCCAGCCAGGAGAGTGTGTGTGGATCGCTGCATCCCCAGAGGGCCAGCTCCAGAATGAGTTGGCTCAGATCGGCAGAGCGTATTTCTGGGGTGTCATGTTTGGGGAGTATTCTTGTGCTGTGCCAGAGACGGTAAGCCCTTCCTTCGCGTAAACGTCCGGCCCTTCCTGCTCTCTGAGTAGCAGCATCTTCCGATATGAACTGCGTCTCAAGCCTGTCCATCCCTGAAAAAGGGTTGAAAACAGAGACATTGTGCAGCCCGGAGTCTATGACCACGGCAATGCCTTCTATGGTGAGTGAAGTCTGTGCGATATTGGTACTCAGTACGACTTTTCGCTTGCCTTGGGGCGGTGCTTTGATGGCTCTGTCCTGTGCCTCTTTGCTCAGGTTCCCGTAGAGGGCGGAGATGTAGGTGTCTTTGGGGCTGGTATTTCTTAGCTGCTTTTCTACGGCTTTGATCTGTCTGATGCCAGGAAGGAAAACAAGAATGTTCCCCTCCTCCTCTTCCAGACATATCTGTACCCGTTTTGCCACATAGGCACTCAGCTCTTTTGGGGATGGCTGAGGTGTATGTGTGTCAAGATAGATCGTTTCAACCGGATACATACGCCCTTCACTCTGCACGACAGGTGCATTGTCCAAAAGTGCTGAAATGGCAGAAGTATTGAGTGTCGCAGACATGATGAGCAGTTTCAGGTCTTCACGCAGTACGGTTTGGGACTCCAGTGCCAGTGCCAAAGAGAGGTCCGCATGCAGTGAGCGTTCATGAAACTCATCAAAGATCACCAGTGCGACATCTTCAAGTGCTGGGTCATTTTGCAGTTTGCGTGTGAGGATGCCTTCTGTAACGATGAGTATTTTGGTTCTCTCGCTCTGTACCGAATCCATCCGGACCTGATAGCCGATGCGTTCTCCCACTTTTTCACCCAGAAGTTCCGCCATACGGGCAGCAGAAGAGCGTACCGCCAGACGGCGGGGTTCGAGCATAAGTATCTTTCTGCCTTCCAGCCAGGGTTCATTCAGCAGTGCCAGAGGCAGAGCCGTGGTCTTTCCCGCACCGGGAGGTGCCTGGAGTACAAGACGGTTGTGTGTTGCAAGCTTTTTTTTGATTTCGGGAATGGCATGGCTGATGGGCAGTGTATTCATAGCGAAGGAGTATACTGAAATATTGATGAAGATAAAACCGGTTCATAACCAAAAGTACGCTAAAATCGCGTTAATATTATTTTAAAGGCTATTGTCATGGCAAAAAGAAAGATCAACAAAGCAGTACTGGCGTATTCGGGCGGGCTCGATACAAGTATTATTCTCAAGTGGCTTCAGGATGAGTATGAGTGTGAAGTGGTAACTTTTACCGCAGACCTTGGACAGGGCGAAGAGGTGGAACCTGCACGTCAGAAAGCACTCGATATGGGAATTAAACCGGAAAATATTTTTATTCTTGACCTCAGAGAAGAGTTCGTAAAAGATTTTGTCTTCCCGATGTTCAGGGCTAATGCCATCTACGAAGGCGAGTATCTTCTGGGTACCTCCATCGCAAGACCGCTGATCTCCAAGAAACAGATAGAGATCGCGCATCAGACAGGTGCAGATGCCGTCTCCCACGGTGCAACGGGCAAGGGGAACGACCAGGTACGTTTTGAACTTGGCTACCTGGCACTCGATCCGGATATTGCCGTGATCGCACCCTGGAGAGAGTGGGACCTGAACTCCAGAACCAAACTGCTTGAGTACGCAGCCAACCATGGTATCGATATTGATGGAAAAGGACAGGCAAAACCTTACTCCATGGATGCTAACCTGCTGCATATCTCCTATGAGGGGGAACATCTTGAAAACCCGTATGCAGAGCCCGAAGAAGATATGTGGCTCTGGTCTGTCAGTCCCGAAAAAGCACCTGACGAAGCGGAATACATTACCATTACCTATAAAAACGGTGACCCTGTTGCCATCAACCGTGAGGAGATGAGCCCTGCAACGATTCTAGAGACACTGAACACTTACGGCAAAAAACACGGTATCGGACGTATCGATATTGTCGAGAACCGTATGGTGGGAATGAAAGCCAGAGGATGTTATGAGACACCGGGCGGAACGATCATGCTCAAGGCACACAGAGCCATTGAATCCATTACACTTGACAGAGAAGAGGCACACATGAAAGATGAGCTGATGCCAAAATACGCCAAACTGATCTACAATGGTATGTGGTGGTCTCCGGAGCGTAAAATGCTTCAGGCAGCCATTGATGCAACACAGGAAAATGTGGAAGGTACGGTCAAGCTCAAACTCTACAAAGGAAATGTCATTGTTGTAGGAAGAAAGTCAGACCTCTCCCTCTACTCCGAAGAGCATTCGACCTTTGAGGCGGACGATGTTTACAACCAGCAGGACGCAGAAGGGTTCATTCGCCTGAATGCACTCAGATTTATCATCGAAGGGAAAAAACAGCCGGAGCGTATCAAGTCGCTTATCGGGGCGTATGACAATGTTGAAGTATGCCGAATCGAGACAGGTTCCGTGACGATCTGTGAACGTATCAAGCGTTTTTTTGGATTTGGAAATACCAAAACACCTAAAAAGTAATTTTTAGGCTCTCAATATTTCTTGCATCTCTTCCATTACTCTGGAAGGGATGAATCTCAAAAAATCCTCTCTGTAAACGATACTCGGAATAAATTCCAAAAACACATAGGCAACCCATAGCATAGGGTAAAAAACTTTATATTCTTTTGTAAATGTCTTGTAGGTATAGCGTGCTTTAAACCACTCTGTAGCACTTTTGAGATGATGGTAGAAAAGCAGTACCTGCATGGCAAAAATAGAACCCCAGGTAATGTAGGTCAGGCCTACTACCAACAATGCTCCTTCGATACCGTACATACCCATCACCGCAGCAAGAAAGACAGCAGCATAGAGTGCAAAAGATGTAAAGCCTATGGTGGCAAAGATGACCAGACCTGAGAAGATGAAAAGCAGGCTTCCCATAAGAATGAAGAGTTCCAGAAAGCTCTTCTCTTCTTCAAATGTCGGGCTGAAGTAGGCACCGGCTAAAAGAATACCAAAAAGCGCAATAATAATGAGTGCCAAATATCCGTACTCTTTCACTTTTGCTCCTTAGTCTATCTCATAGAGTTTAATGAGGCTTTCTACTTTGGCTTTTCTTCCAAGCCACTCCCGGTAGAGTTCACTCATCTCTCTGGCTCCGCCATTGGCAAGGATGATCTCTTTGTAGCCTTTGGCACGTGCTTTGTTAAAGCCTTCTTTTTCATCAAGACATTCAAAAAATGCATCGGCAGAGAGTACTTCGGCCCATTTGTAGCTGTAGTATCCTGCCGCATATCCTCCTGCAAAGATATGGGCAAATCCATGTTGAAATTTGTTATAGCTTGGTGGTTTTAGCAGAGAGGTTTTTTCTCTGATGTGGTCAAGCAATACCTGTACTTCTTCTCCCTGGTAAAGTTTCTGATGCAGTTCAAAGTCAAAGAGAGAAAACTCAACCTGTCTGAGAATCCCCAGTGCCGCCTGAAAATTTTTGGTCTCTTTGATCTTTTCCATCAATGTTTCCGAGATTGGTTCGCCTGTTTCATAATGAAAACCGAAACGTTTGAGAATGGCTGTTTCATAAGCAAAATTTTCCAAAAACTGTGAAGGAAACTCAACCACATCCCAGGCCACACCGTTAATACCCGAGACAGAACGTTCATGACATTTTCCAAAAAGATGGTGGATAGCGTGTCCCATCTCATGAAAGAGGGTTACTACATCATCATGCCTCAGCAGAGAAGGAGTCTTTTCGCTCTTTGGTGAGAAGTTGCATACAACAAAAGCGGAAGCAAGATGCTGTTGATCGTTCGCATCTGTGAAATGGGTCTCCCAGTCATTCATCCAGGCACCGCCGCGTTTTTCTTTACGGGCATCAAGGTCAAAATAGATACGTCCTGAAAGTGTACCGTTCTCATAAATATCAAAAGGTTTGACACAGTTATGCCAGGTGGGTACATCTGTCGGCTTGAAAGTGACACCGAAGAGTTCAGAGACAATGTCAAGCATACCGCTTAGAACTTTTTCCTGTTCAAAGTAGGGTTTGGTCATGGTATCGTCAAAATTGAATTTCTCTTTTTTGAGCTTTTCACTGTAATAGCCCATATCATAACCGGCAAAATCTTCAATACCGTCCAGTTTGTTGGCATAGACTTTCAGCTCTTCCAGTTCCTCTTTTGCCTGTGGAAGTGCCGCATCGGCAAGCGCATTGAGAAAGTCCAGAACTTCTTCCTGACTGTTGGCATCCCGTGTGACCAACGCATATTCTGCATAGTTTTCAAAACCGAGCAATTTGGCTTTTTCCTGTTTCAGGGCAAGAATCTGGTCTATGACTTTTGCATTTTCTGGAGCTCTGGTACTGTAGGCTTTGGAGAGCTCTTTTCTGTATTGTCGGTTTGGACCGTAAGTCATATAGGCAAGATAGCTTGGGATCTGTAGCGTGAATTTATAGACAGTTTTTCCGTCAATCTCCTCTTTTGCCGCGTCAATATCGTTCTGAGGCATGCCGGCAACATCTTTTTCATCTTTAATGATGAGTTCATAGGCATTGGTGGCATTGAGCAGGTTCTGGGAAAAACTGTTGGAGAGTTCGGAGAGTTTCAGGCTGATCTCTTCCATGCGTTTTTTCTCTTTTTGAGGCAACTTTGCACCGGAGAGTACAAAATCTCTGATTTCATTTTTGACAACGGTTTTTGCTTCAGTATCTTTTACGAAAATTTTTTCTATTTGATGGAAAAGGGCTTCATTCTGTGCAATTTCGGAAGAGAATTTGGAAAGCAGCGGAATAGAAGCTTCATAGGCTTTCTGTGTCTCTTCGGAGTTCATGACCGAATTGAGGTGTGAGAGCGGGGTAAAAAAAAGTCCCAGTTCCTCATCCATATCCTGAAGCGGTTTGAGGATCTTCTCATAACTGTTGTCACTCTTTTTTGTGATTTCATCTATCTGTTTTCTCTGTCTATTGAGAAGATCTTCCAGTGCTTTTGGAAATTCTTCAAGGTTATTGATCTTAAATTCTTTAAACATGTATATTATATCCATTTTATTAGTTTCGTGATTGTATCATACCCCTAGTTAATAGTATTAATAAACTTTGGATAAAATATTACCAATTATTACCACTAAGGATAAAAAATGAAAGTATTATTGATCAAAGATGTAAAATCACTGGGAAAAGCCGGTGAGATCAAAGAGGTAAAAGACGGTTACGGACAGAATTTTCTTATTAACAAAGGGTTGGCCAAACTGGCAACTCCTGAAGTAGTAGCAAACTGGAAAGCAGAGCAGGAAAGAAAAGAAAAAGAGCTTAAAGAAGAGATCGCGCGTTTTGAACAGGAGAAGAAAGTACTGGAATCGGCTACTATCCGTATTGAAAAACAGTCTGCACCCGTAGGGATCAAAGGTTCAGTCGGAAATGCAGATATTTCCGCTGCGATCAAAGAACAGCTGGGTATTGATCTGGACAAAAAACATATTGGTCTGAAAAAAGCGCTGAAATCTACAGGGATCCATGAAGTAGATGCAAAACTTGGTCATGGTATCCATGCGGCACTGAAAGTAGAAGTAGTAGGCGTTTAAACCATGTTTGATGCTACTACGATACTGGGATACAAAGCAGACGGCAAAGCAGTCATAGGCGGTGACGGGCAGGTGACTTTCGGCGATACGGTGCTTAAAAGCAATGCCACCAAAATACGTACACTCTATGAAGGCAAAATACTGGCAGGCTTTGCAGGAAGTACTGCGGATGCATTTAACCTTTTTGATATGTTTGAAGGAATTCTTGCCGAAAAAAGGGGAGATCTTTTCAAATCGGTCATCGGGTTTTCAAAAATGTGGCGTAAAGACAAACACCTGCGTCAGCTTGAAGCGATGATGATCGTTCTTGACAGGGAGCATATTTTCATCCTTTCCGGGACAGGAGACGTGGTAGAACCTCAGGACGGAAAGATCGCTGCGATCGGAAGCGGCGGGAATTATGCCATTTCAGCTGCCAGAGCACTGGACAAACATGCCGACCTTGCACCCAGAGAGCTGGTACAGGAGTCACTGGAAGTAGCGGGTGACCTTTGTATTTATACAAACAAGAATATTAAAATTTTAGAGTTATAAGAGGATTGCAGTGTGGATAATTTGACACCCAAAGAGATTGTGGCGCATCTTGACAATTATGTTATTGGACAGGATGAAGCCAAAAAAACCATTGCCGTGGCATTGAGAAACCGTTACCGACGGATGCAGCTCGATGAGGAGATGCAGCAGGATGTAACACCGAAAAATATTCTGATGATCGGTAGTACCGGTGTAGGAAAGACAGAAATTGCCAGACGTCTGGCCAAGATGATGAATCTGCCTTTTATTAAAGTAGAAGCAAGCAAATATACCGAAGTGGGGTTTGTCGGACGTGATGTTGAGTCAATGATACGTGATCTTGCCGCTACGGCTATGGGAATCGTTCGTGAGCATGAGAATGAGAAGAACAAAGAGAAGATCGAAAACTATATTGAGAACAAGATCATAGAAAAACTCCTTCCTCCGCTTCCTGCGGGTGCCACTGAACAGAAACAGGCCGAATACAATGCTTCTTTTGCCCGAATGCAGGAAAAATTTGCCAAAGGTGAGTTGGATCATCTGATGGTAAAGGTAATTATGCCCAACAATCCTCAAATGCCTGAAGAGGGACTGCCTCCACAGATGATACAGGTACAGGAATCCATCGTCAAAGTACTTGGCGGTATGGGTAAAAAAGGGCCTGAAAAAGAAGTAACGGTGAAAGAGGCGAAGAAGATCCTTGCCCAGGAAGCCAGTGAAACACTTCTTGATGAAGAACAGCTCAAAGTTCTGGCACTTGAAAAAGTGGAAAAGGGGGGTATTGTCTTCTTGGATGAGGTAGACAAGATCGCCGTTCCTTCCAATTCTCAGGGGAGACAGGACCCAAGCAAAGAAGGGGTACAAAGAGATCTGCTTCCTATTGTTGAGGGTTCTACGGTGCATACCAAGCTTGGGCCGGTAAAGACAGATCATATCCTTTTTATTGCTGCGGGTGCGTTCCATTTGAGTAAACCCAGTGACCTTATTCCCGAACTTCAGGGGCGTTTCCCCTTAAGGGTAGAACTTGATTCGCTGAATGAAGAGACACTGTATCGTATTTTGACCGAACCGAAAAATTCACTGATCAAACAGTATCAGGCACTGATGAAAGTTGAAACAGTAGATCTCTCTTTTACCGAAGGCGCTCTGCATGCTATTGCCCATTTTTCACTGCTGGCAAACGAAAAGACAGAAGATATCGGTGCCAGACGCTTGCATACGGTCATGGAGAAGATACTCGAAGAGATCAGTTTCACCGCAGATGAACATGCCGGAGAGACAGTGACCATAGATGAAATGCTTGTTAAAGAGAAGATCGGAAAAGTGGTGGAAGACGAAGATACCACACGCTATATTCTTTAGCAGACAGAATGAAGGAGTCGGGATTTCAGTCCCGTCCAACGCGGCACAAAGTTGCAATTTTGAAAAAAAGAAACGGAGATATATGTTTAACAACGGAAAAACAGATACCAAAGCAGGTTTTGTAGCAGTGGTCGGAAGACCCAATGCAGGCAAAAGTACCATTCTGAACCATCTGGTAGGTGAAAAGCTTGCTATGGTTTCCAAAAAGGCACAGGCGACACGTAAAAGAATGAATATCATTGTGATGCATGACAATGCGCAGATCATTTTTGTAGATACTCCGGGTATTCATGAAAAAGAGAGACTGCTTAACAAATTTATGCTGGATGAAGCACTTAAAGCGATGGGTGATGCGGACCTGATAGTCTTTTTGGCACCGGTAACGGATAAACTGACGGAGTATGAGAAGTTTTTGGCATTGAATGAAGCCAAGAATGTAAAACATATTGTCGTACTTACCAAAATAGATCATGTAAAGCAGGGAGATATTTTAAAAAAACTTGGAGAGTATCAGAAATATCAGGAGAAGTTTGAAGCAATTATTCCTTTTTCAGTCAATAAAAAAGTAGGAAAAAAGCAGTTGCTTGATGAAATTGTCAAACATCTTCCCCCGTCTCCTTTCTTTTATGATACAGAGATATTAACTACGGAGAATATCAGAGATATCTATAAAGAGTTGATCCGCGAATCCATCTTTGAAAATCTCAGTGATGAAATTCCCTATGAGAGTGATGTGACTATTGAAAAGATAGAAGAGAGCGATACGATGGATAAAGTCTATGCAACCATCGTTGTTGAAAAAGAGACACAAAAAGGTATGATTGTCGGGCAAAAAGGTGCCGGTATCAAACGGGTAGGAAAACTTGCCCGTGAGCAGATGGAATTCTTTGCCGGGAAAAAGATATTTTTGGATCTGCATGTCTCTGTTAAAAAAGGCTGGAGTAAAAACAGAGAAAGTCTGGAAGAGTTTGGTTATATTATTTAATACAGGTATAAAATAATCCTAGATAATCATGTGTATGATAAATAATTAAAAAAAGTTATATTTTTACTACGAAATATAACTTTGTAAGATAATTTTAATATTATAACATATATAATTGGCTAACAAACAAGGAAGTTTAAAATGTTTTTGGAAAAAAATTCGTCGGACAAGTCAAAATCAGATATTAAAAATATTGTAATTCTTGATGCCTATACAAATAAAAAGTATATATATAAAAGTGATAAACTCGAATCTTTACAAAAACTAAGTTTCAATAAAACGAATTTTATTACTTCATATGTAAGCAATAAAGATATTATCACAACAACAGTGCAGTTGAGCCGCAGTATTCCTGAAGAAGATATTCAGGATATTCTGGATATCAAGGCATATGAAGATCTCGGGCTTGATCAAGCCGCCAATTATGTGATATCGTATGAAGAAGTACAGACAACAGAAGAAGAGCGAGAGTTTCATGTCTTTGTAGCACAGCCTGAAATACTTGAATCTCTCTTTCATCCCATCAAAGAACAAACCAAATATCTTGATTTGATTATTCCTGCACCTCTTCTGTATAAAACAATATATAGAAGAGAGATACTGCAAGATAATGGTGTTCACTGTTTTGTCTATTTCAATACCTTTGATGCTTCAGTTACTTTTTATAATAATGGAGAATACCTTTATTCAAAATCTGTTGATTTTTCTCTGGAACAGCTGTATGACAAATATTGTGAGCTGGTTGGAGAAAAGGTAGATGAAAAAGAATTTTTCACTATTTTGGAATCTGAAGGTCTTAAAACAACAGACAGCACTTACCAGCAAAATTTAATGAAAATTTTTGGTGAAGTATTTATTACCATTAATGATATTATCATCTATGTCAAAAGGGCATTTAAGCTTGAAACAATAGACAGTATGTTTATCGGAAGTGTACAGGGACCTATTATAGGTTTAGATGATTATAGTGAAAATTATTTGGGATTGCAGTCTGCGGACTTTAATTTTGATTATCATATCAGTTGTGATGAATGGTATACGGATCAACTTCAATATTTGATGTTGCTTTCCTCTTTTGATTATCTTGATGACAGTACATCTGTTGTCAACCTGACAATGTTCCCTCGGCCACCGTCATTTTTGAATCGTGCCAGTGGACAGTTTATCGTTGCAACTGTTGCAGCAATCTCAATCGGTTTGGCATACCCCTTAGTCTATCTTGTTGGATCATATGCAAATGATGCTAAAATATATGCATTGAGAATACAAAATAACAAGTTAACGGCAGAAGCAAATAAATATAAACAAATTTTAGGTAAAAAGAAAAAAATCATTACAAAGCTTGATACCCAGATCGCTAAACTTTCCAAAACATATCATGCCAAAACAAAAACATTGACATCTATTTATAACAAGAAAGTTAATTATCGTCTTAAATCAGAGTTGCTTTATACTATTGCGGACGATCTCAATAAGTTTGATGTTCATATTGATAAGCTTTATACCAAAGAAAATACGATATGGCTTTCTATTGTGAGTTCTAACGATAGAAAATTTACAGAACTTATAAAATATATTTCGGATACATATTTTGATGAAATTAATTCTATAGATATTAAAGTGATAGAGAAAGATCCTGGAAGTGAATATTATAAAGGCTTGTTAAAGGTGGATTTGAGATGAGGTTAATAGAAGATAAACTTGAAGAACTTGATAATTATTTTGCTCCCAAAAAAGAGAGTGAAAAATGGTTGATTATTTTGGGTGTGGCCGGTATTATTGCTTATTTGGCTTATGCATATTTACTTCCCTATACAGAAGAAAAATATAAAAAGACCGAAATTACCAAAAAGAATATAGAAAAAAGCATTGCTGACAACAATACATATCTTAATTCTATTACAGTAAATGGTAACAGAGACTATTATGTAAAAAAGTATGATAAGGATATTAAAGAGAAGAAAGAAAATATTATTGTTTTAAAGAAAAAAATAAAGACAATAGATAATAATATTCAAAAGCTCTCTGATATGCTTTTTAATCAAAAAAGCTGGTCAAGGTTTTTGAATTCAATTACAAACAGTGCAGAAGTAGAAAATGTTGATATCAGGTCTATTGTGAATGAATATGTTGACAATAACGGTAGTTTTGGTCACGTACTTGAAATTGGTATTCAATGTGAGGGAAGTTATAAAAATATTGTTAAATTTATGAACGAATTGGAACAAAACGTATTGGTAACTGATATCTATGGTTCTAATTTAACTTTAGATAAAAATGCCACGGAAATTATAGCAGATATCAATATTTCTGTATGGGGGATAAACCACTAATGAAAAAGTTATTATTGATACCAGGAATATTTATATTTTCACTTAATGCGGATCTTTCAGTTAAAGAGATTCAAAATATGGTTATAAAAATACATAAAAAAAGACAAGGTGCCAATCTGGCTATATTAGATAAGACAAAAGAGCCGTTTGTTGTTAAAAAAGTAGAAGATAATGTAAGTGTTTATGTTGCACCTGTTACTATGCAAGAAGAGGTAAAGTTGTCTTTACATGCAATTATGAATGGGAAAGCTTATATTAATGATTCATGGAAGAGTGTAGGTGATAACATTTTGGGGTACACACTGAAATATGTCGGTAAAAGAGGGGTTGTACTTAAAAACGGAAATCAAATCAAAAAATTGTTTCTTCATAAAAACAAAAATGATTTTATGAAGATAGTAGAAGGGGAATAAAATGAAAATAATAAAAAACAGAGGAATGAAATTCATTGTAGCATGTATGATGCTCATTGGATTTACCAATAGTTTAGTAGCTGCCAGCTGTTCTACAAAACTTTTCTCAGTAACAATCGACAGTAAGCTGACCATTGGTGATGTCATAGAAAATCTGGCAGATACGTGTGACTTAACAGTAAATGTTAAAGATGATGCTGCCAAAAAGAGAATGAATAAGAAACTTTATTATGTTAAATTGAAAAACAGTACTTTAAAAGGGTTTCTAAATACAATTTTAAAAGATAATGATCTTTATTATACACTCAAAGGAAATAAGTTAACAATTTCTTATTTGATTACGAGAACATTCAAGATACATTATATTTCAGGTCAGAGAATCGGAAAGAGCAATGCAAATGTTACTATTGCCAATTCTGCTAATTCAGTCGGACAGTCTGGAGGAGGAAATTCCGGACAACAGGGTGCACAGGGGTCTCAAAATGGATCACAAAGCAGTATGACAAGAACAGGTATTTCGATTGAGAGTAATGACGAATTCAAATTTTGGCAAACTGTGGAACAGGAAATACATCGTATTTTGATCGGTGCGGGTGATGGAAGTACTCATTATAGTCGAACGGGTGACGGATGGACAGGACCGGATGGACAAGTATGGGAATACAATCCGTTAGCACCTATTGTCAATCCGGAAGCCGGAATGGTAACTGTTACGGGTACAGCCAGACAGATCAACAGGGTAGCAAGATATATCAGTGCGCTAACCAAGCAAATTAAAACACAGGTACTGATAGATGTAAGAATTCTTTCTGTTAGCTTTGATGATAGTAGAACAACAGGAGTTGATTGGTCTCAGCTTTATGGATTGCAGAATTTTACAGTCAATTCTCTTGCAATGGCTCAGAAAAATGTTGCATCTTATACCTTTGATCAGTTAACCAACAGTTTTGGAGATATGACTTTTGCATCCAATACTGAACCCAGAAGTGCTCAATTGGTTCAATTGACAGGATCAGCGCAAATTAATGAAGTGGTTAAATTTTTGGCAACTCAGGGAGATGTAAAATCGATCTCCAGTCCCAGAGTTATGACACTGAACAATCAGCCGGCAATGATTTCTGTGGGTAAAGAGCTCTTTTATAAAATTAAAACAACCAGTGCTTTGGGAACAGGAAACAATGCCAATACGGCCCAGGGAGAAATTATTGATTCTGTATTTGCGGGAATTTTGCTTGATATTACACCGGAGATCGGTAATAACGGTATTATCACATTAAAGATAAATCCTTCTATCTCCGAAACAATTGAAGATATACAGACTGCACCGGCAGGTGGAAGAGATATTCCACCTGATCTTATTAGAAGACAGATCGCATCTGTTGTGAAAGTAAAAGACGGAGAGCATGCAATTCTTGGTGGTTTAATTACGTCAAGTACAGGTACAAAAGTAAATAAAGTACCACTGCTTGGAGATATTCCTTTGTTGGAATATGCATTCAAGCATGAAGAGAAAATTAATAGAGTAGAAGAACTGGTACTTATTATTACACCGCATATTGTTAAGACATCCAAATCGGTTACACTCAAAGATTTGGGATATACCAAGCTCAATGAAAAGTAGATACGAATCTGCAAAAAATGTATTTATCGATTCTATTGATATCGATGACTACATTGAGTTAAGTAGTTCTGTTAGTGCATACAAACAGTTGGCACACAGTATTGATAAACCCTTAAAAATGATCCTTCTGTTTGGTCGTCCGGGTACAGGAAAAAGTATTTTACTGAACCGGATTCATCAAAAACTGAAACATCAAAAAGAAATTCATTATTTTGATACCCCTTCTCTTAGTGAAAAAGAATTTTTTCACAAATTATTTAAAGTACTTACAGGAAAAGAATTACCAAAAAACACAGAGGTGAATTTTTCTGCTTTAGTTGATTTTTGCAAAAATTTAAGGGGAGAACGAGAGATTATTATTTTGCTTGACGAGGCACAGATGTATGGTCCGGGCATGATGGAAAAAATACGTCTTCTCTCAGACAGTAGAGCTGTAAAATTTGTTGTTTCTCTTCATAAAACAGAAAATGAAGATTTAATCGCAAAAGAACATTTTCAGTCTCGTATTTGGGAAGTAATTGAACTTAAAAATGCCAATTCTGAAGATCTTAATAACTATATACATAAAAAACTTTTAAAAAGAAATCTTTTTGAAATAGCAAATAGTATCAAAGCCAAAGATATGAAAATAATACATACCTTTACCAAAGGGAATTTTAGGGAGTGTAATAAACTTTTATTTACCATATTCGAAATTTGTGAATATTATGATATGAATGAGCCTGCAAAAGTAAATTATAATAAAATCCCTAAAAGAATCATTGAGATGGCAGCACTCAAGCTAGGATATATTAATGTATGATATCAAACCGTTGGAGGAGGAGTGGGCCAAATACCGAAAGAAAAAAAGAAGACCCTATATTATTATACTCATATTGATATTTTTAACAGCTGCAGGTATTGCAGCATTCTATTATACCAAAGATATGTATCCTTTGCTGATAGACAAAAACAATACTGTTAATAAGTCCAATAAGAAGAGAAAAGTAGAGAAAAAAGCGTTTGTTTTTATTGAAAACAAAGCTTTAAGCACCTTGGAAGTTCATGAAAAAGAAGCAGCGGAAATTTTAGAAAATTCTCATGAAACCATAGAAGATCTTCCTCTGCAAAATGATCGACCGTTACGTAAAAAACCAAGAGTAAAGATGAATATCATTACTACTGAAATGCCGAAACCAAAGAAAAAAACAGAAGAGAACAAACCCCATAAACGAAAATATCTGGCTATTAAAGAGAGTTCATCTTTAAAGGCTTATAAGGATGTGGCAAAACGTTTTCGAGAGACTAAAGATACTGATGATTCTCTTTTTCTTGCAAGAACATATTATCATATGAGAAAGTATAAAAAAGCAGAATACTGGGCACTTCAAACCAATAATGTCAATAGCAATATTGAAGAGAGTATTCTTATTTTTGTAAAAGCAAAAGTAAAACTCGGACATAAAAATGAAGCGATTCGTATACTGTCAAAATATATTAAAGGTTCGAATTCACCAGAAGCTAAGACCTTGTTAAAACAAATAAAAAAAGGTAAACTGTAAATAGTGATTTACAGTTTTAGAGAAAAGGGAGGAGTCTTACTATGGTCAAATTGATTGAAATAATGTTGGATGAAAAGCTAATTACAAAAGAGGCTATATCTACATTGGTTAAGAGCAGGCCACCTAAAAAAATATCATTTGCCAATCTTGTAGCTGAAAAGATGATAGATCTTCATACTGTAGAGATATTTCTTGCTAAAAAGATAAGGCAGGGTGTTATTACACTCTCGCATCTTGAAAAAATTGAAGGTATCGATATTACACCGATACTTGAAGAGATTGCAAAACAGCTGCATGTTGAGTACATTGATTTGGATTCCATTGAAATAGATATGAAACTTTTTTCTCAAGTTCCATATAAACAATTATTGAAATTTAATGTTATTCCTATTGAAGAGACTGATCTGAATGTACTTGTGGTTTTTGATGATCCTCTTGATATGGCTGCACAGGATGCCGTTCAGAGACTTTTTCCCAAAAAACCGATTAAAATAGCTATATCGAAACCAAGCCAGATCAGAAAACATCTTCAAAGGCTGGAAATTAATGAAAGTATTAAAACACTTATTGCCGATATCCGACAAGACCTTAGCCAAGAGGGAAGTCTGGAGGATGAAGGAGATGAATCACCGGCGGTATTGAAACTGATTGATATCATTTTGAAATCAGCAATTTTTATCGGTGCAAGTGATATTCATATAGAAGCAACCGAAAAAAGTTGTATTGTAAGAGAGCGTGTAGACGGTATGTTACGTCAGAGTTTTACTTTTGATAAAGATATTTTCAATCCCTTGTCTTCACGAATGAAGCTGCTTTCAAACCTTGATATAGCAGAGAGAAGAAAACCTCAGGATGGTAGATTTTCAGCGACTATTAGTAAAAAAGAGTTTGATTTCAGGGTTTCAACACTCCCTACTATTTATGGAGAGTCGATTGTTATGAGGATTTTGGATAAAACCAAAGCGATGATACGGCTTGAAGATGCCGGTATGAGTAAATTTTGTTATGACAGGTTTTCTCAGTCCATTAAAGTCCCTTATGGAATTGTACTGGTTACAGGACCGACCGGTTCTGGTAAAACAACCACACTGTATGGGGCTTTGAATGCCATTAAAGATGTCAAAGATAAGATTATTACGGTTGAAGATCCGGTTGAATACCAGATGAGCGGTTTGCAGCAGGTACAGGTACGTCCAAATGTCGGGCTTTCATTTGCATCGGCCCTTAAATCAATATTGAGACAGGATCCTGACAAGATTATGATCGGGGAGATCCGGGATCAGGAAACCCTTCGTATTGCGATTCAGGCAGCACTGACAGGACACTTGGTTCTTTCTACTTTGCACACGAATGATGCAATTTCTGCGGTAACGAGAATTTTGGATATGGGTATTGAAGAGTATTTGGTTTCAGGTGCTCTGGTTGCTATACAGGCTCAGAGACTTGTAAGAAAGATCTGTACTTATTGTAAGAAAGAGACAACATTGCCTGAGACTCTTTTAAAAGATGTCAGGCAGTATTTACCGGAAAATCCCACATTTTATGTGGGAGAAGGATGTAAAGAGTGTGGTTTTAGCGGTTATTCCGGCAGGGAAATGATTTCTGAAGTTTTGACGATCAGTGAAACATTCTCAAGAATGATTGCCAGAAATGCTTCCAAAGAAGAGATGACCAAACAGGCTATGGAGGAAGGTTTTATTTCAATGTTTGAAGATGGAGTACGTAAAGCACTTGAAGGAAAGACAACAATTGAAGAAATTTACAGGGTGGCAAGATTATAATGAAGTACTTTAATGTTACTGTAATGGAGCGAGGGAAAAAAAGACTGGAATTGATTAAAGCAGAAAGCAAAATGAGTGCTGTGAAAATTGCCAAAAATAAATTCCCTATGGCTATGATAACAAAAGCAGTTGAGACGGCAGCACCCGTTGAAGAAAGTTTTGCCAATATAATGAAAGGGATCAAAAAGTCATTTAAGACAAAGATTCCGATTGATGATAAAATCTCAACAATACGTCAGATTGCGGTTATGACAGATGCCGGTATTCCGATTACAGATACACTGGAAGATGTGGCCGATAATACAGATAATCAGAAGCTCAAAGAGATCTATTTTAAAATGAATAGTGATATTAATGCGGGTAACAGTATGTCTGATGCAATGGAACCCTATGTAGATGAATTTGGCCAAGTAGCTTTAGCTATGACCAAACTGGGTGAAAGAACAGGAAACATATCAGAGTCGTATCATAAATTATCTAAAATCCTTGAAGATATTAGAGATAATACAAGGAAGTTTAAAAAAGCCATTCGTACACCGATGATTACCATGGCAGCGATGGGGATAGCATTTACAGTTCTTATTATGGTGGTTGTCCCGAAATTTAAAGATATCTTTTCAAGGTTTAAAACAGATCTTCCTCTTCCGACACAGATACTTTTGAAACTTGAATGGGCATTTAGTCACTATGGTCTACTTATTTTAGGGGTCTTGATAGGCGCTGTGTTTACCATGAAGTATTTATATCAGAATAATATGGATTTTAAATACAATATGGATAAATTAATGATTCATCCTAAATTCTATTTGATCAATAAAGCTATTTTCCTCTCTACCATGCATAAGTATAATTTGGTATTTGGTGAGTTGGTACGTTCGGGTATACCTGTTTCAGAGGCTTTGGAAACAGCCGTAGGTATGGTAGACAACCTTGCGATCAAGGAAAAACTGCTGACTGTAAATGCAAATATTGGACGGGGTATGAACCTGGCAGAGGCATTTGCATTGACAGGACTTTATCAAAATATGTTGCTTCAAATGATTAAAGCGGGAGAAGCAGGTGGTCAATTGGATGCTATGTTGGAAAAAGTGACAGACTATTATAATATGGAATTTCAGGACTTGATTGACAACCTGTCAGCCTATATTGAACCGGTACTGCTTTTCTTTATTGCCGGGCTGGTATTGCTAATGGCACTGGGAATCTTTATGCCGATGTGGGATCTTGGAAAAGCGGTTAAAAATGGATAATAAAGAGAAAGAATTCTCTTTATTGTTCAAAAAGAATTAAAGTTTTCAGTTAAAGCCGGTGGAACTTCATTGCTTTCTCCAAATCTTCCTGAGTGTCGATACCAAAGCTTTGTGTATCGACTTTCACCATGGCTACCCTGTAACCGTGATGTAGCGCTCGCAGCTGTTCAAGTTTCTCTATATCTTCAAGCGGTGCGGGTGTCAGTGCACAGAATTGTTGCAGTGAACGTACGGTAAACCCGTAGATTCCCAAATGGCCCTTGTAACTGTCAAAATGATGGTCACGGGGGTAGGGGATTTTGGCACGGGAGAAGTAAAGAGCGATATCGTCAGTATCGGTAACGACTTTGACAATATTGGGGTCATCTGCTTCCGGGTTGCTGATCATCTTATAGCAGGAGTTCATCATGATCTCCTCATGATGCGCATTCTTTTTGGTTAAATCATAAATGGCTTGAACGACATCATGTTCTATGAAAGGTTCATCTCCCTGTACGTTAATGATGATCTCTTCTTCGTTCAACCCGAGTTTGGAGGCTGCTTCATAGATACGATCCGTGCCGCTTTTATGGGTAGAGGAGGTCATCACCGCTTCAATGCCGTGTGTTTTGGCAATTTCTACAACCTCCTGTGCATCGGTTGCGATGACTACGGAGTCAATATCTTCTACAGCCATTGCGGTTCTGATCACCATCGGTACGCCACCGATATCGGCAAGGACTTTGTTAGGGAAGCGGCTGGAACCGATACGTGCGGGGATAATAATCATGAAATAGCCTTTCTCTTTTGAAATAGGTATTAATTTTACACTCTCTATGCTAAAATAACAGGCAAACAAGGATGGCAATGAATAAAAAAGCACTCTTACTTCTCAATATGGGCGGACCGAACACTATAGAAGAGGTGGAACTCTTTTTGCGCAATATGTTTGCCGATGAACATATTTTACCGATGACTCCCCCTTTGCGTAAATTCATTGCCAATATCATCATCTCCAAGCGTCTGGAAGATGTCAAAGAGAATTACCGTCTGCTCGGCGGAAAATCTCCGCTGCCCGAATTGACGGAGAAACTCATTGAAAAACTTTCAACACGTTTGGATATGCCCATATACCCGGCCATGCGCTATGTACCGCCGTTTGCCGACAAGGCACTTTATGCCTGTCAGAAAAACGGAATAGAAGAGTTAATTCTTTTCCCTCTATACCCGCAATACTCCACCACAACAACACTCTCTTCGGTTGAAGATGTTGAGAAACGATGCGAAGAGATGGGGTATGCACCGAAAATAACGGTGATAGATCCCTATTATGATGATCTTTCCTATATTGAAGCCAGCTGTGAGAAGATTCTTGAGGCAGCAGAAGGCAAAGAGACAAAAGCATATGACCTTCTGCTTTCGGCGCATGGACTGCCTATGAGCATCATTAAAGCCGGAGATCCCTATCAGAACCAGGTGGAAGGCAATGTCTCGGCCATTAAAACCTATCTTGCCTGCAAAGGGGTGGAATTTCATGAAATCAAACTGGTGTATCAGTCAAAAGTCGGTTCTGCTGCCTGGCTGGAACCCAACCTTGTGGATGTACTGCGTAACCCGACACACCGAAAAGTACTGATCTATCCTCTGGCATTTACGATTGATAATTCCGAGACGGTCTTTGAACTCGATATTGAGCACAGAGAGATCGCCCAAAAGCTGAAATATGAAGAGTACATTGTGGCCGGCTGTATGAATGACAGTGACAAATTTGTCAATTTGATTGTTGACAAAGTCAATGCAGCAGACCGCTAAGCTCTTGTTGCAGAGACAGTAATGAAGTGTATTGAGAGTCAGTATATCTATACCACAGAGGTAAAACGCTCAAAATTCATTACCCATCTTGTGCCCATATCTGACTATGACGGTTTGCAGAAACAGCTGAAAGAAGAGCATCCCAAATCAAACCATGTGGTGTATGCCGTGCGTTATCTGAATGAATTTGACCAGATCGTGGAAAACAGTTCGGATGACGGAGAACCCAAAGGCTGTGCGGGTGTACCGGCCCTGAATGTACTGCGTGGCGAAGAACTTGTCAACTGTGCCGTTTTAATCGTACGCTATTTTGGCGGTATCAAACTGGGAACAGGCGGTATGGCAAGAGCTTATGCGCTGGCAGTTAAGAAGGTATTGGCAGAAGCCGATCTGCTACCCTATGAAAAACAGGTAGCATATAGTTTTGAAACATCATATTCTGAAATAGACAAAACACTTTATCTGTTAAAACAGTTGGAGATTTCGCAGTTTGAAAGAAAGTTTGATACAGCCGGTGTCATATGGGAGATCAAAGCAGATGAAAAAAAGATAGACGTACTTGCCCGTACCTATGCTTAAAGCACATCTTAATCTTTATTGAATTAAAATGCATAAAGAGGCAGGGGAACAATGACAATAAGTGAAAAAAAAGCATTAAAACGTGAATCGATCATTCAGACGGCGCTACAGCTTTTTTCTGCAAACGGATTTCACAAGACGACCATACCCGATATTGCGGCAAAACTGCATATGAGTGTGGGGAATCTCTATAACTACTTTTCTTCCAAAGATATTTTGGCAAAAGAGATCATCAAATACACCTCCGAAGTACTTGGAAATGAGATCAAAAAGATCAATATGCTGGATATCTCTGCCAAAGAGAAGATCAAGCTGATCGTAACGGTCTATTTTACGATGGCGGAAGAAAAACCGGAGATGATAGAGTATTTTCTGCGTGTCTATCTCTCTAACAGGGAAGTTTTCAGTGACGGATGCGAGGGGATGGTATGTGTTTCGGGGTTTATTACGGAGATCATGATCTTTTTTGACGATGCTGTATCTTCCGGAGAGTTGAGAAATCAGGATTTTTTCTCGGCATTCGGGCTTTTTATGGGATATCTTGGAGGCATGGTATTTCTCAAAGGTGAAGATGTCCTTCCCAAAGAGATAGCCTACTATATTGATGATATCTCCCGCAATATCTTCAATGCCCTCAAGGCATGATCTTGGATGTGCAGCATAAACCTAAACTTCTCTGGATCCAGTCCATTACCTGCAACGGCAATACGCACTCTTTTTTAAACCATCCGGAACTTTTTTCCATTCTTTCCCATTTTGAACTGGTCTATCATCCGGTGCTTGAAAGTGCGTATACCCTGGAAGACCTCATAGAAGGGATACTCCCCTGCGATCTGCTGATTATTGAAGGGTCTTTTAGAGAGAAGGGCTACCTTAAGAACGGAGTAGAGATTGCTTCTGTTGTGGAGCACTATGCCAATAAAGCAAAACATATTGTCACCGCAGGTACCTGTGCTACCTTTGGAGGGATATTCAAACAGAAAGATCCTGCATCTATTTCCGGTTTCTGTTTTGATGAAGAGGAGAAAACAGCCCGCTATGTTAGATATGCATCAAAACTGATCTCTCTTCCGGGATGCCCGATTCATCCCCGATGGCTCTCTTATGTACTTTTGATGATTGCCGATGGGAGAGAAATTAGCCTTGACAAGCTGCATCGGCCTGTAGAGCTTTACGGTTATACGGTACATGCAGGCTGTACAAGAAATGAATACTTTGAATGGAAAATCGATGCAAAATCTTTTGGACTCAAAGAGGGCTGCCTTTTTTATGAACAGGGATGTCAGGGACCCTACACGCGTGGAAGCTGCAATAAAATACTCTGGAACGATACCTCTTCAAAGACGCGTATAGGTACACCCTGTTTTGGCTGTACGGAACCCGGTTTCCCCAAAAAGAGGCTTTTTTATACCAAAACCAATATGGGGATCCCCGCAACCATGCCGCTTGGGATACCAAGGCGAGCCTATCTGACACTGACAGGTGTGGTAAAAAGTTTCAAGATAAAACGTTTCAGTGAACGTTTGACGGAGTATGACGGATGAAACAGAAGGTGGTCAAAAAACTGATTGCAAAGATAGAGGGTGAAGCTGAACTGGACTATACTTTTGCAGACGGAGAGATCAGAGATGTCAAGATCAATTTTGGTTTCTACAGAGGCATTGAAGAGATACTGGAGGGGAAAGACCCCAAAGATGCACTGGTCATTACGCCAAGGGTATGCGGTATCTGTAACCATGCACATCTGATCGCTGCGGTACGTGCGCTTGAAAACGGGTATGAAAATGCGGGTATGAAAATAGTACTGAGTGACAAGGCACGGGATATCAGGGCATTTACACTCTCCTGTGAACTGCTTCAAAACCATTTGAAGTGGTTCTATATGACACTTTTCCCCAATCTGGAAAAGTACCTTAACGAGATCTCAGGAGAGAACTATGCCATGAAGGCTGCCTATTTCTCTGCAACCATTACCAAAGCCCTGGCCATTTTTGCAGGGCAGTGGCCCCATTCGAGCTATGCTGTTCCCGGAGGGGTTACCTGTGACCCTACCCATCTTGATATTATGCAGGCACAGAGTCTTCTGGAAGAGTGTATCCGCTTTTTTGAACAGGTCATTGCGGGATGTTCACTGGAAGAGTACCTGAGTATAGAATCTGTCTCTGGGTTAGATAACATCGCAGGTGATTTTGGAAAAATGCTGCATCTTCTGGGGAGCAACGGTATGGCCCGTACAGGGCAGAGTTATGACCGCTTCATTGTGTTTGCAGATTCGTCTCTTTGTGAAGCGGGTAAGTCCATTGTAACTTCTGTTTCAAAGGTTGACAGCCGTTATGTTCAGGAACATGCACAAAACGGAAGTGTCGCCAAAGCGGTGACATACAAAAACAGGCTTTATGAGACAGGACCGCTGGCACGGGGAATGGTATCGAAAAAACCAATTATCAAAAGTTTGCACAAACGTTACAAAGATTCTCTTTTGACCCGCATTTTTGCCCGCATGCATGAAGTAGCACTGCTTTTGGAAGAAAATAGAAATCTTTTGCAAAAGATCAGAGTGGATGAACCCTCCTGCACACTGGAGGGTGAAGTGAGACTCTATGAATTTGAAGGGACCGGAACGGTAGAGGCAGCCAGGGGATCACTGATACACAAAACAACTGTCACTAACGGTGTGATCGCAAAGTATGACATTATTACTCCTACACAGTGGAACCTCAGTCATGGAGATGAAAAAGAGAAAGGCATTGCGGTGAAAGCAATGGTTGGAAGTAAAACGGTTGAAGAGGCAGATTTTATCTTTCGTACCTTTGATGTATGCTCTGTCTGTACGGCACAATAGATATTATTAATTTAAATTATCTCAAATCATATTTAAAACTACTTTTTATACTGCTATGAATGATTATTCAATACAGTTTAAGTTTACTTTTCTTAGAATACTGAATAACCATTCAATTTTTTAAAAGGAGCGAAATATGAGCACAGACAAACAAGAGTCGGTAAAAAAGCTTTTTACGGCACAGAGTGCAAAGGTTGAAACCAATAAAGGTGATGCCTACTATGACGAACTGTTCGACAGATGCAGAGCCAGACTGGATGAACTGAAAAAACTTAAGCCTCTGAACAACAGAATGGACTTTTTGAAAAGTATTGAAGAGGAGGGGCTGGAGCGAAGAGATTTTCTCAAGTGGGCTTCTGCAACGACAGCCATGCTCATGTTACCCGCTTCTTTTACGCCGCTTGTTGCCGAAGCAGCGGTTTTAATGAACAGACTGCCTGTGATCTGGATAGAACTTCAGGACTGTGCAGGAAACAGTGAAGCACTTTTACGTTCGGACGGGCCTAAGATCGATGAGATCATTCTCGATATTATTTCTCTGGAGTTTCACGAAACGCTGATGGCAGCCTCCGGACACCAGGCGGAAAAACAGCTTGAAGATGCCGTAGAGCATTTCAAAGGAAAATATCTGCTTTTTGTGGAAGGGTCCATTCCCCAGGGAATCGAAGGCTATTACGGAACGATCGGTGCGAAGGCCGAAACATTCATTGACCATACGAGAAGACTTGCAAAAAATGCAGCGGCAATCGTTGCAGTGGGTTCCTGTGCAACTTTTGGAGGTATTCCTGCCGCTGCACCCAACCCTACCGATGCGGTAGGTGTCATGGATGTGATCAAAGGGAAACCGATTATCAATATTCCAGCCTGTCCTGCCAACCCGTCCAATATGGTGGGTGTCATTCTTCATTATGTCTTGACAGGCAATATTCCGGAACTTGATTCGCTCTTGAGACCGAAATTTGCTTTTGGATACCGCATACACGACAACTGTGAAAGAAGAGCCCACTTTGATGCGGGTGAATATGTGGAAGAGTGGGGTGACGAAGGGGCAAAAAACAATTTCTGTCTCTATAAAGTAGGGTGTAAGGGGCCAATGACCTTTAACAACTGTTCCATTATCCGCTATAACGAAGCGGTAAACTGGCCCATTGGTGTCGGACGCGGATGTATCGGTTGTTCCGAACCTGATTTCTGGGATAAATATGCCTATGAAAGACCTATGGCCAATGCCAATATCAAAGCACCTACGGGCGGTGTGGAAAAGTCGGTTGATGAATTCGGGCTTGGTTTGCTGACCGCAGCGGGTATAGGTATAGCCATTCATGCAGCTGCAAGTGTTGTTGCAGGTAAAAAAGAGAATGAAAGAGAGGAAGTATAATGCCAGAAAATAATGTAACAGTAACGGAAACAGGATCAGCTCCCGAAGAAGCAGTCGCTGCAGGAATGGTTGTGGAAACTCCCGAGTCTGATGTGGCAGCCGATCAGGGGATTGAAAAAGCCAAAAAGAGTGGGAAGAAACATATTATTGTCGATCCTATCACACGTATTGAGGGACACCTTCGTATCGAGGCGGTAATTGATGAGAACAACAAGATCGTAGATGCCTGGAGTTCTTCAACCATGTTCCGGGGTATTGAAACGATCCTTAAGGGACGTGACCCCAGAGACTGTGGTTTGATGGCTATGCGTATCTGCGGGGTGTGTACGGGAACACACTATCAAAGAAGTATCGAAGCGGTTGAAGATGCTTTTAAAATTACCATTCCTAAAAATGCCAGACTGGTAAGAAACCTGATTCAGGGTGCATTGTATGTACATGACCACCTGGTACACTTCTATCATCTGCATGCGCTTGATTTTGTTGATGTGGTTTCTGCAACCAAGGCAGATCCGGAAAAAACAGCCAAAGAAGCGGTTAAGTGGGCAGAGGTTGCAGGGCATAAACCATATATTTCGGGAGCGGCGGATTTCAAAGAGGTCAAAGACCGTATTATCAAGTTTGTCAAAGAGGGCAGATTGGGTATTTTTGGTAACGGTTACTGGGGT
>Ga0256843_1000406_pt1 | contig 36728 bp, 31 predicted proteins | sample AlvinellametaG_FD_191572 | JGI IMG/M metagenome (GOLD analysis project Ga0256843, IMG submission 191572) | Pompeii worm associated microbial communities from hydrothermal vent at the East Pacific Rise, Pacific Ocean - Alvinella | ecosystem: Host-associated > Annelida > Integument > Unclassified ...
CTTCTGCAATCAGTGCGGAAAGGTCGTCCAGAGATGCTTTTGTACTTTTTGAAAGCTGTTTGGCTCTCTCGTACTCTGCTCTCTTTTCAGCCAGTTCACGTACCTCTTTGTCTGTATCCATAGCCACAAGCGCTTCACCTGCTCCAGGTACTTCATTGAGCCCCACGATAGCTGCGGGAGTACTTGGCCCGATCTCTTTGACCGAGGAGCCGTCATCAAGCTTGATCGCCTTGATACGACCGTATGTCGTACCGACGATTACATTGTCACCTACATGTAATGTACCATTTTTGATAATCACATTGGCAACCGGTCCGAATCCTTTTTCAAGTGAACTCTCAACCACAACCGCTTTTGCTTCTCTTGTAGGATCAGCTTTGAGTTCCATCAGTTCCGCCTGAAGCAGAATTGTCTCAAGCAGATCATCGATACCCAGTCCCGTATGTGCAGAAACCGGTACAAATTCGTACTCTCCGCCCCAGTCTGTTGCCATGACATCAATTTCGGCAAGCTGTGATTTGACATTGTCCGGATTGGCACTCTCTTTATCCATTTTATTCACAGCAATGATCATTGGAACACCGGCTGCTTTGGTATGGGCAATTGCCTCTTTTGTCTGAGGCATCACACCGTCATCTGCCGCAACCACAATAATGACAATATCGGTCGCCTGTGCACCACGGGCACGCATTTCGGTAAAGGCTTCGTGACCCGGAGTATCTACAAATGTGATCTTCTTGCCGTTCTTTTCTACCTGGTAGGCACCCACATGCTGTGTAATACCGCCCGCTTCCTTGTCTGCCACTTTGGCAGAACGGATCTTGTCAAGCAGGGATGTTTTTCCGTGGTCAACGTGACCCATAATGGTAATTACCGGCGGTCTCTCTTCAAGATGTGTATCTTCTACCGCATCATAGACCTGTACATAGTCAAGCTCATCCAGCGGGTTCATTGTAGTGACTTCTACTTCAAACTCTTCTGCCAGAATTTCGATCTCATCTTTGGAAAGGAAGTCATTCTTCGTTACCATCATTCCAAGGGCAAAGAGTACTTTCACCACTTCACCTACAGAGCGGTTCACCTTTTCTGCAAACTCATAGACTCTTACATTTTCAGGTATTTCCACTGATGTCACCACCTCGCTATTTTCTTCTCGGGTATATTTCTTACGCTTTCCGCCACGTTTCAGAGAACGTCTCTGCTGAGGACGGAACGGCTGTCTGCCTTTTGCAGGACCGCCGTTGGCCGCTTCTCTTTTTTTAGCTTCTTCTCTACGCTTCTGCTCCTGACGCATCATATCTTCATAGATATTTTTGTCGGAGAAGTCAAGCAATACCACTTCTTCTTCGCCAAAGCCGCTGTCAATATCTCCACTCATACTGTCATGGTTGAATATATCGATCTTTTTGCCGGTCTCTCTTGCTTCAGCAGGTCCTTTTTTGACCTTTTTCTTGCTTGGAGGCGTAGGCATTCCACTCCCCATAGATATCTTTGTTGCTGCTCTCACCGGTGCAGGTTTTGCTTTCCTGACAATTTTAATACCGGTTCGGGAGAGTACTCTTCTTTTAGGTTTCTTCTCTTCCGATCCAGCCTCTGGATCGGCTTTTTTACTCACAACAGAAATACCCTTACGCTGCTTGGGTTCTTTTACAACAACAGGTTCAGGAACTTCTTCCTTTTTCTCTTCCGTCTTTTCTTCAACAGTGACAGTCTCTTCCTGCTTTTCTTCCGCTTCCGGTTCTGTTACTTCAGGTTCACTCTCTTTTTCTGCTGCCGTTTCAGCCATAACTTCTGTATTGTTCTCAGAAGAAGCCTTTTTTTCTTCAGGCTCTTCAGAAACTTCGGGAACAACAGGAATTTCTTCTGCCTGAACCTTTTCCTCAACACTTTCTTCCGTTACCTTTTTCTTTACTACTTTAAGCTTCGGCTTCTCTCCCGGTTTGTTAAACCCTTTAGGCAGTGTTCCCTTTATAGCATAATCTACGAGAACACCTGCATCATCCATGCTTATAGTGCTGTTGGCTGCTTTGACATTGAACCCCAGCTCTTTGGCTTTCTCTATCAATTCACCGTTCGACAATCCCGCTTCTTCTGCTATCTCTTGGATCTTAACTTTATCCATACTTGATTAACTCCTTTAATATACTGCGTCTTTACGCATAAACCGGTTTAGACCAGTGTGCCCAAAAGTCTTGCCAACTGTTCCTCATCCTGCTTGAAACGTTTGGCAAGACCTTTGCGCTTTTTTTCATTTTTCACACACTCTTGACAAAGGTAAAAACTTCTGCCTGTACCGTCAAATGCGCTTATCTCTTTCCCGTTTTGCTTTAATCTGATCAAACTTTTTTGAGGATGTCTACTGCGGCAGGTGATGCACATTCGAATGGGCTGTGATTTTTTCATGCGTATTATACCTAAAAAGAGATTAGTTTCCGGTAGTGACACCATTATTGTCCAAAGCCAGTACAAAAACCCTGAACTGTGGAAATCTGTCACGCAGACTCTGTGCGATACGGTCTGCATCTTTTTCATAAGCCAAATTAAAAAAAGTCGACCCTGAACCCGAAAGTGTACTCATCAGTGCTCCCTGTTTAAGTGCCGTCTTCTGCACATCAAAAAGTTCAGGCATCATCTTCATACGTCTTGCCTGATGCAACTTGTCTTTTGAAGCAATACGCAACAAATCCCAGGATTCACTCATAAAAAGTGAAGTCATATAGGCAGCACGGGAAAGTGAATAGACTGTCTCCTCTTTTCGATACATTTTAGGTAGTACTGTCCGTGAACGTGCAGTGGAAATGGTTCTATTGGGTACCACAACTACTGCCCGCAAATAATCCGGCATACGCCTCTTCTTGCTGTAAACCCTGTCACCTTCGACACAGGCCACATTGAAACCGCCCATGACCGCCGGCGTAATATTATCAGGATGGTGCTCATAACGCAATGCCTGATTCAATATCTCTCTTTTATTATACTTCATACCTGCCATTACATAGGCACCGCTCAATGCTGCAACAATCACTGCTGAAGAACTTCCCAAACCTCGGGAGATGGGAATACGGTTGGTAAACTCAAATCTAAAATTGTCTGTTCTACCTTTTAAACGCTTGTAATTCTCGTTGAAAATACTTAAAAAAAGAGAATTCTTTTTAATTTTTGGGTTCTCTGCTCCTTCACCCTGTGTTGAGAGACTGAGAAATTTTGAAGGTTTGATGATGATCTCATTGCGAAGATCTACTGCAAGTCCCAGGGTATCGAACCCCGGTCCCAAGTTTGCGCTGGTTGCCGGTACACTTATGAACATAGTTTACTACTTTTTCAAACAGCCGGCAGCAGATACTCAGGTGTTGATTCTTCATCCAATTCAAGATCATGAATACGCTGAGGCAATCTGAAAGTCGTTAAAGGCGGCTGTTCATATTTTTTTGTAATTATAGTCTCTTTTTCCTTGATAAAATAGAGATTGCCGATCGCTTTGATAGGTTGTCCGTTATTCAGTGCGAAACCACTGCATCCGTAACAGGGAATATTGCGTATAATTTCAATGGTTTTGAGCATAACATAGGTAAGTTTGATAGCCATATAGGAACCCGGACTTCTTGTATAGATAATACTTTCTACACCATAGCGTTCCAATGCATCTGTAATAATTGGCAACAAAACTTCAGAAGTTTTTTTCTCAGAGCTGATTGTCTCAACAAGTTCACCTCTTCTGTAAATTCCAACCAGAAGCGGTGAAGCAATAGAGATGATAAGTATTTGACAGTTATGCGAAGGATTTTGCAAAAGCTCTGCTTTGTAGCTCTTCGACAGCAACGAATTCATAATTTTGACTGTCAGAAAGAAGTTTTGTCGTTAATCGGTAATTCAAATTGTGACTACCGGCAAATGATTCATACTTTGCCAGTATATTATGGCCCGAAACCATCATATCACCCATAGCATCAAGAATCTTATGTCTGGCAAATTCATTGTCAAAACGCAGTCCTTCCGGATTGAGTACTTTATGGTCATCAAGTCCAATGGCATTTTGCAGTGTTGCACCCAGTGCAAGGTTCTGACTTTGAAGATACTGAATATCTTTGGCAAAACCAAAGGTTCTGGCTCTGGCTATTTCTTCAATAAAATGATGTGTACTGAATGTAAAATGTTCTCTTTGTTCTCCAATGACAGGGTGATCGAATTTAATACGGAAATCAAATGTAGCCCCTGACGAAGGAAGAAGACGTACAAATTTATCACCTTCTTTGATCTCAACTTCTTTTTTAACCCGAAGAATTTTTTTAGGAACATCCAATTCTTGAATACCCGCTTCATCCAACAAAAGACAAAAAGAGATTGCAGAGCCGTCCATAATAGGCATTTCATTACCATCTACAATAACACGCAAATTGTCTATACCGTACGCATAAATGGCTGAAAGAAAATGTTCTATTGTAGAAATAAATCCTTTTTCACTTCCTATCACGGTGGCCATCCGCGTATCAATAACCGAAGAAGGGGAAAGAGGAATACTCAAAGCAAGATCTTCACGGTAAAAAACAATTCCCGCATCCGAAGAGAGAGGCTCAAGTCTTAATCGTATCGGTTCACCTTTATGCAAACCGATCCCTATGACTTCAACAGGTTTTTTTATTGTACGCTGCTGCATATAGACACTCCTTCTCTTCCAAATTTTGCTATTATACTATAAAATATAACTATTTGCAAAGTATAGCATCCAAATATATACCCAGTATGAACCGACAGTATAACTATCTCTTTTTACCTTGTTTTGTGAGAAGCCGGAGAGATAATGGCATCTGCCTGCTTAAACGGTTTATTGATGAACTTGTTGATCCATGACTGGTCAAACCACTCAACCGGCCTGACTTCAATTCCCTGTACCAGTATACCGAAATGCAGGTGATCACCCAAAGCAAGCCCTGTCATTCCTGTTTTGGCAATCACCTGACCTCTGTGTACCTCATCTCCTTCATTCACCAAAATCTGGGAACAGTGGCCATACAGGGTATAGAGCCCAAGTCCATGATCGATTAGAGGCATATTGCCATAAATACCGTTTTCATCGGCAAAAACCACTTTGCCTGGATTGGATGCTTTGATATTGGCCATACTGTTACTGGCCAGGTCATACCCTACATGATACGACTCTGATACGATATTGTCTTTATTTCCATAATAGTAATATCTGTGATCCCCAAAACTGGCGACTCTTTTTCCGTTTCTAAGCGGATAGAATTTTTTGATCTTCCAGTGATCAAGCATTTCATCGGAAACATGTCTGCTCAGTTTATGGATCAATGCTTCATTTTTCAAACGCATCGTCTCATTGATCGCTTTGAGCTTTTTAAATTTATCAGTAATCTCTGCATAGTCAGGGTCACTGGAAGCCAAGTCTGTAATTTTCCCATCGATAAATTTATCCGTTGCTTTGATATAGGAAGTTTTATATCGGGGATTGCCATGATAAAAAGGAATATGCACTTCTCTCCTGTTTTTGGCAAGATCTGTTGCTATAATCTTGGCATCAAAACTGTCATCTTTAAACGGCCAGGCAATCAAAGCTGCATAATAGCCCTCTTTTTTGTACGGTTCCACTTTAAACTTGTTTTTATTTGCCAAAACATAAAGTTCATCCATATTGTCATCATTGGCCTGAAATACGACCAGTGCAGCCCCTCCCTGATTGATCATACGAGAATTGGAAAGAATATTGACATTGGGTCTTTTGTAGTCGACGGTTACATTAATGGTTTTACTTACTGTATTTCCTGCCATCATATTCCACATACTTTTGTCACCTACAGTCACTGTCAGTTTGTAGTCTTTGGCTTTGGAATCAAGTACTTTTCCTTTAGGATATTTGACCTCAAGTATTTTTTCTTTTGTTCCTGCATCAAAGAGTCCTTGATCAAGAATCACACTTTTTTTACCGTCTGAAAGTGTTACTTTGTAAGAGTTCAAAGCAACATTGTCAGAGACTTTGATCTTCAGAGGATCTTTTCGGTTCCAAAAAATATTTTGCTGACTCTCTATCTTCGGTTTGACCCTCTCAAATTCCGGTGCAGTATAGACATACCACGCCCCTACAGCGATCCCTGCTATTAGAATTACCGAGAATATTTTGTTTGCGAAATTCCCGCTACGTTTTCTTGCCATCCGTTAATCCTGTTTCTTGAATTTTTGCTATTATTGTATCTATAGTTTCTTGTAAGTTGCCTTCTTTAAAGGTGACTCCCGCAGCCACCCTATGGCCACCTCCCCCAAAACAGGTTGCTATCGCATTGACATCTGCACCTTTGCTACGCAGAGAGACACGAATACCCTCCTCAACTTCCATGGCAAAGAGTGCCACTTCCACTGTTGCCAAAGAGCGACCATAATCTACAATTCCGTCCATATCCGGTACGGTTGCCCCTGTAGCTGCAATATCTTCTTTGGTAACATACAGTACTGCAATTCGTGCATCACTGTAAAGATGAAGACTCTCCAATGCTTTTTGCAGAATACGAAATGAACTCAAGGAACGCCTCTGGGTAAAACAGGCAGCAATTTTTGCAGGATCAGCCCCCAGGTGCACCAATGCTTTGGCTACATCAAATACTGCTTCATTTACCGAAGATGTTGTAAAATACTGTGTATCTGAAAGTAATGCGCTATACCAGCACTCTGCACTTTGTGCAGAAACAGTATAGATATTTTTAAAAAGGTGGTATGCCACCTGTGAAGCAGAAGCGTAATGAGGAACGACCACATTGAGAGAACCATACATCTCATTGCTTTGGTGATGGTCTATATTAAGTATTTTTCTTCCTGAAAGATTAAATCCGAGACGCTCTATATTTCCGCAGTCACAGGCGATGATAAGGCTTTTTTCATACTCTATTTTTGTTTTGATCTTCTCATATCCACAGAGAAAATCCAAATATCTAGGCAATATTCTGGACGCATTAACCACTTCCACATGTCTGATTTTCTGTTCTTTGAGAAGCGCATAGATACCCAATGCTGTTCCAATAGCATCTGCATCGGGATTGAGGTGAGAAAGTATCGTAACGCCCTCTGCACTTTCAATAAGTGCTTTGACTTCATCATAGGGAAAATACAGATCGTCCGGCACGCTATTGTACCTTCATGGAAAGATCTATCCAGTTTGCCTGATGAATAATAGCCCCGGAGGAGATCGCATCTACACCGGTATCGGCAATTGCAGCGATACTCTCAAGGGTTACATTACCGCTGGCTTCAAGCAAAATATGGGGATAGTTCCCATTTCTATAGGCAACCACTTCTCTGGTCTCCTCAAGTGACATATTGTCACACATCACAATATCCGCTCCTGCCTGCATTGCCCGCTTCACCATCTCCATACTCTCGCACTCTATCTCTACTTTGGAAGTAAATGGAATCTTTTGACGTACTTCCTGCATAAAAAGATCCAGATCGTCTATAGTCTTCAAATGTGTATCTTTAAGCATCAGGCAGTCATCCAGTCCCATACGGTGGTTGAGCCCTCCGCCGCAGCGAACTGCATATTTCTCAAATTCACGCAGCAGCGGTCTGGTCTTTCTGGTATCAAGCAGTTTGACACCTGTATCTTTCAGCGCTTCGACATACCGTGCTGTCAATGTTGCAATGGAAGAGGCATGCAGTACCATGTCAAGGATGGAGCGTTCCAGAGAGAGAAGGGTTTTGGAATCTCCCGAGAGCATAAGCAGTTTATGCCCTTTCTTGAAGCTCTGTCCATCATGCACATCCCAGCTCAAAGCAATGTCGTACATTTTTGCCAGCGTATCTACATATTCCCGCCCGGCAAAAACACCGTCACTTTTTGCAATAATATAGGCTCGGATATCTCTGCTCTCGCTGATACGGCTGAAAAGATCTCCTCGTCCGATATCTTCAGCTACGAGATCTTTTATGAATTTCTCTTTTTGCATTTCTTAATTTCCTCTCAGCAGGGTTAGTTCAACGAAACCCTACACTGTTATTTTATCGCCAGCATTCTTTCCAACGCAAGATTGGCATACTTTACCGTATGGGGATCAACCACAATTTCATTGATCGGTTTATTGTCTTCAATCGACTTAAGTGTGGTATAAAGGTTTTCCAGCGTAGTTTCATTCATTGTCGGACACTCCGGCTTGGTTGAAGAGAGCACATAGGTATTTTTCTGGCGCATTCTGTTGACCAGGTTGTACTCCGTACCCACCGCTACTTTCTGTTCAGGGTCAAGCTCGGCAACATACTTTATCAGCTGAGAGGTCGATCCGGAAAAATCTGCCGCAGCTACGATTTTAGGATCACACTCCGGGTGTACGGCAATTTTGATACCCGGAAATTTATTGCGGAAAAAGGCAATATCGTCCAGTGTAAAGAGCTGATGCACCGAACAAAAACCGTTAAAACAGATGATATCGGCTTCTTTGGGATCACACTCCCCTTCTCCGATGATACAGGATTTCAACCCCATCTGAATAGCAAAATTCTGCCCTAGACATCTGTCAGGAACAAAAAGAATCTTCTTGCCGCTTTCCAAACCTTTTTCAATAATTTTAAAGGCATTGGAAGAGGTACAGACCATACCGCCCATCTCCCCCACTTTGGCTTTGACTGTCGCATCGGAATTAATATAGGTAATCGGCAGAATATTCTCTTTATCAATCCCTCTGTCTACCATATAGTTGACAGAATCGTCAAAATAGCTTCCGTCTATCATACGTGCCATGGCACAGCAGGCGACCTTTGGCATTAAGACACGTTTTTGGGGTGCAATTACTTTCACACTCTGCCCCATAAAACCTACACCGCAGAAAACCACCCAGGGATTTTCGTCCGCTTTACATTTTCGTGCCAATTCCAGACTGTCACCTGTAATATCAGCCATCTCAAATACTTCATCACGCTGATAATAGTGGGCAACAACCGTCACAGGAAGCTCTTTTTTCAATCTCTCTATCTCTGCTTTATAATCAATACTCATCTCAAGTCCTTATAGAATCTGGCTATTTTAGCAAAATTCGGTTAAAATTGCACTACTTGTTTTATCGTTTCTGTACTTTCTAAAGTTTACTTTTCAAAAAGAGTCAGAAACACCGGATACAACAAAATATATAAAATAATTGTGGAACACTTATGAATATCAATCTTATACTTTATCTGTCAGCCTATCTTATTGCCGGAATTCCTTTTGGCTATCTTCTTGCCAAAAAATTTGCCGGCGTAGATATTAAAAATGCCGGAAGCGGCAATATCGGTGCCACCAATGTACTGCGTGTGGTCAAAGAGAAAGACCCTAAACTTGCAAAAAAACTCGGGGCAGCAACTCTTTTTCTCGATGCCGTCAAAGGTGCTATTATTATTCTCATCGCCAAAATGATCGGTACACCTGAAAGTGTACTGTGGACTCTGGCTGTTCTCTCTGTTGTGGGTCACTGTTTCTCTGCTTTCCTTATGTTTGAAGGCGGTAAAGGTGTGGCTACAGGCTTTGGTGTCTTCCTTGTTATGATGCCCATACCGGCATTTATTGCCATTGCCGTATGGCTGATTGCAGGAAAAGTGCTGAAAATCTCTTCTCTCTCTTCTCTCATCGGACTTGCCGCCTTTGTCATCGCATCTTATATTCTTTATCCCACTGTACCGGGTATCGGATCTCATGCACCGATCTGGATAATTTCCATTATTATTTTCTATAAACATATTCCCAATATTGTACGTCTTTTCAAACGGGAAGAGACAAAAGTATAAAGATGCATATTCATATTGAACAACTGACACTGGAGGTCATTATAGGCCTGCTGGATTTTGAACGAGAACATACACAGCGTGTCATTGTCGATATGGAAGCAACATATGAGTATGACAGAGAAAAGTTTATCAATTATGCAGATATTGTTCTATCTATAGAAACAGAACTCAGGGAAAAACGTTATAAACTTCTTGAAGAAGCATTATACGGACTTCAGAATCTTATCATTACTGACTATCCTGAGATCAACACTCTCAAACTGAAAATTTCAAAACCTGATATTCTTCCTCAATGTACGGTTGCATTAAGTAAAACATGGATTTTTTAAAAAAACTTTCAGAAAACTCTCTTTTTATGCTATAATTAAGAAAGGCTTAACTTTGAAGAGTAAACAAAAAGGGTAACCATGAGAGTATTGATCATTGAAGAGGATATCGCACTGGGGAAAATACTGACACAGTTGCTTGGCGAGAATAATTATCAGTGTGATCTTGCCGAGAACGTGGGAGATGCAAAATACTATCTGGACATCCGCAATTATGACCTTGTATTGATCGGATGGGGTACAGGAAGACACAATACTTCACTCATAGCAGATATTAAAAAAGAGGCACATAAAACTTCTGTGATCATTCTCTCTGAAGATATTGATAAAGAAACAGAAATAGAAGCCCTGCGTTCGGGTGCAGATGATTTTATACGCAAACCGATCGATGAAGAGGTTCTGCTGATCCGTATTGAAGCCAAACTGCGTTTTGGTATTTCCAATATTATTGAAATTGAAGAGCTGATCATCAATCCTGAAGAAGAGAAGATCATCTATCAGGGTAACGAGATAGAACTGAAGGGGAAACCGTTTGAAGTCCTGACCCATCTTGCCATGCATAAAGACCAGATCGTCTCCAAAGAGCAGTTACTTGATGCCATTTGGGAAGAACCTGAACTTGTTACTCCAAATGTCATTGAAGTTGCCATCAACCAGATACGCCAAAAAATGGATAAACCGCTTGACATTACTACCATTGAAACAGTCAGAAGACGCGGTTACAGATTCTGTTTCCCTAAAAAAATCTCTTAAATATATCTGAAGAAGCCACAAAATGCTTCTTCACTTTCCAAATTTCTTACAAACGACTTTTTTACACTTTTTTTAAATAAAGCATAAGCTTTGTTGGGTTATAACTCGTATACATTAATTAAGAGGCCCCAACAAGGGCCGAATACGAGGAAGATATGGCGCTTTTAATAACCGATGAATGTATAGCATGTGATGCATGTAGAGAAGAGTGTCCCAATGAGGCAATTGAAGAGAATGATCCGATTTATATGATAGACCCGGATCGATGTACAGAGTGTGTAGGACATTTTGATGAACCACAGTGTATTGCCGTATGTCCGGTTGACTGTATCATTTCCGATCCGGACAATGTTGAAAATATAGAAGAACTGAAATTCAAATTCGAAAAACTACAGGAAGAAGAGTAATCTACCCATGGCAAAACGAACCGCGATCATTGATATCGGTTCAAACTCTGCCAGACTGGTTATTTTTGAAAAAAGCAGCCATTACGGCTTTCATCTTATCTGTGAACAGAAATCCAAAGTCCGCATAGGACAGGGTGCCTATGAGAAAGAGGGCTATCTCCAGCCTGTAGGCATAGAACGTGCTTTTCTTGCCTTGCAATCCTTTATCTATACCATTGAGAAATACCAGGTACACAAAACCATCTGTGTTGCCACCTCTGCACTCAGAGATGCCCCAAACGGCAAACTCTTTGTCAAATGGATCAAAAAAGAGCTGGGACTCAATATTAAAATCATTGACGGGAATCAGGAGGCAAAATTTGGTGCCGTTGCAGCAAACAACCTTCTGCCCCTGAATGATGCAATTACGATCGATATCGGTGGCGGCTCTTCCGACATGGCATTGATCAAGAACGGGAAAATCATCGATACCTGTTCACTCAATCTTGGAACAGTCAGACTCAAAGAACTCTTTTTTGACAAAGAATCATGCTCCATAAAAGAGACGCACAGTAAAGCAAAAGCGTTTATTCAGGAAGAATTGACAAAGCTTCCTTCACATTTTAAACATACCTTGGCCGTCGGTATCGGCGGTACGGCAAGAACACTGAGCAAAGGAGTTATGAAACGTAGTGGCCACCCTCTGGATAAACTCCATGCGTTTACCTACAATGTAGAAGCATGGCATGATTATTTCAGGCATATTCCCAAAAGTTCCGCCAAAGGACTCAAAAAGTTTGGACTCAAAAAGAGCCGCTATGATACCATTAGGGAGGGAACACTTATCTTTATGGAAATTCTCTCCCATATCGGTGCAAAAGAGGTCATCAGCAGTGCAGTAGGTGTCAGAGAGGGGGTTTTTCTTTCACAGATGCTGAGAGAGGAAGGACTGACCTTTCCCAAAGATATCAATCCCAGTGTCATCTCCATACTTGACCGATTTCATCCTCTCATTAAGCTGGAACAAAAAAACAAAGGCAAACTGAAAATCGCTTCCAAACTCTATACTGTCATGCAAAAAGAGATTAAAGACAACAAACGCTATCTGGCAGAACTCAGCTGGGCATTGAAACTCTCCTATACCGGAGAGATACTCAATGTCTATAATTCACACCAGACTGCATTCTATATAGCCATACAGGAGTTAAATTACGGATTCAGGCATGAAGAGACAGTGCTCGTCTCTGCGTTGCTGCGTATGCACGGCAAAGAGCTTCTTTACAGACCTCTTATTGACGAATATCATCTGTTGCTTCCCAATGAAAAGAACCTCTCCTGGCTAAGTTTCATCTATACCCTAACTGTACTGCTGCATGCAAATTCACATGCAGCCCATATTGATTTCAGCTATGAAGACAAAACCCTGACCATCACTTCCGACCAGCCGCTCTATCTGGCAAAAGAGAAGATCAGGAAACTTGAAAAACCCATACCTTTTGCCATTATCATTCAGGACAAAAGCCACATACCTCCCAATAAAGCATTAGGTATCTAATACACTGTTAGTGGTCTCTATAGGTATGCAGTTTACTCTTGAAATACTTCTCTACATCAAAAAATATTTCACCATTTCGGTTTCTGAATGTCAGATTTTTTTTACTGAGTTTACTTTTATGCTCAAAACCCATGATCGCCAGCATCATCTTCATTCCCTTAATAAGATTGTTGTGATAATTTGAAATCTGGTATGCCTGTTTGACCACCATATAGGAAGCTCGTTTTTTCGGATCTTGTGTCGCCATCCCTACAGGACATTTGTGACTGCCGTACCCGGAACACATACGTGCCCTGATACACCCTCCACTCATCATAAAGCCTCTGGCAATCCCTACTGCATCCGCTCCAAGAGACATGGTAATGATCACATCATCAGGAGTAAGGATCTTGCCGCTGGCAATGATCTTGATATCATCCCTGAGACCGTGTCTTCTCAGGGCTGTATCGAGTACATAAAGTGCATTGACCGTATTGAGTCCTACGGACTCCATCAGTTCAAGCGGTGCAGTGGCACTTCCGCCCTCACCGCTGTCTACTGTAAGAAAATCAGGAATAGGCAAACCCTTTTTTTTGCGTTCTGCTACTTTGGCAGCAAGTTTATCGACTGTATTCTCATCGGAAATTACAATTTTTGCACCAACGGGTTTCTTGGAAATTTTCTGAAGCCTCCCTATGAAATCCATGAGATGCTCCGGCGTATCCGCATAAGGGAAACGGTTGGGAGAGAAGAGGTCTTTCCCCTCCTCTATCCCTCTGTAGTAGGCAATATCAGCTGTTACTTTTGAACCGGCCAGTTTTCCGCCTGTCTGCTTTGCACCCTGTGCGATCTTAATCTCTGTCATACGGCAGAAGGTCATGACCTTGGCATAACGATCTTCATCAAACTCACCGTTTTCATCACGTACACCATAAAGCCCGGAACTCATCTGAAACACCATATCGGGTAATGATTCAGGAATCTCTTTTGGAAAAGCACTTAAGGGTGCCTTCCAGTTCACACGAAAAAGAATATTGGATGCCTGTCCGTAAATATAGGTATTTTTTTCTCTGCTTTTCCGTAAAAGTACTTTCCTGTATACTTTAATGGCATAGGTTCGGTTAAAGAGTTTTTCAACCAAACGAAAAACCCTGTCTGCCCAGGGAGTACTCTGAATAATCTCAAGATAATCCGTATTGTCACCAGGAGAGGGATTCAGTGTATAGAGGTGGTTGGAAGTCAAACCTCCCTCTCCTGTATTGAGCGTATATCCCGAAAGTGCCGCCCCCAGAGAAAATGCCCGTACCGCTTCGGGACTAAGTGCCCCGTCAGACATTGCAGATCGTACAATAGGTGTTTTTGCCACATAGGGCATTTCACGTTTCTCTCCGTAAGTTACCGTCATATCTTCTGATACTTCGTCATCATTGAGTACATTGGTAGCATGCTTTACAATAAAACGGTCTTCAGAAAAAGGCTGATCTACCGAAAATGATTTATAGTTTGGAACATTTTTTGCTGCCTTGTAGACCCAGTCCACTTTATCTCTGGATTCATAAAATTTCTCTTCTGCAAAGTATTGTCTCAGCGGTTCACGGAGTGATTCAAACAGATACCGGAAACGCCCAATAACCGGGTAATTTACCAACAGTGAATGTTTACGCTGAATATACCTGTCATAAATAAACAGTAAAATCAATCCAAGGAACATCAAACTCAAAAGATAGGGTGTGACAATTTCCAGGAATTCCCAGATATTTTCTAGCATCTCTATCCTTTTATATATCGAGCGGTGCCGGTCTGTGCATATCGAGTTTTCCTACAGTTGTACCATCCACCCTTTCCATAATGATCTCTGCATCATAAGGTGGTCTATGGTCTGTCAATACGGGAAGAAGATGGCTGAAAACCAATGCATAATTATTACCCAGTGTAAAGATAATCTCATTAATATGCAGCTCATGTATCTTGTCTGCCAACACATTCAGTATACACGCATAGGCACTTTCATTGGTAATATACTGTAAATAATAGTCACGCATAATATCAATATTTCCCAACCATGCTCTACGTTCATCTTCTGTGATAGTCGCATTGTTCTTGACCCTCAGCGTATATTTATCGACAAGTGCTTTGGTCTTCTCTTCACGTGAACCAAAGATCAAATCCATATTTTTGCAATATTTTTTTACAAAATCCATAAGTTCATTACTTTTATAAATTTTTACCTCCATATCTCTAAGGTCCGCTATACGTTCTTTTACCTCTGTCCTTTCAAGTGCTTCAAGCAGCTCAATTGCTGCATGGAGGAAAGTATACCTGTCCGGTTTTGTCTGGTCAAAAGAGACCCCTTTGGCTGAAACACTCGGCTTGGCTCCTACATATTTTAATTGCATCTGTCTATCCTTTTTATTTTTTGATTTCCACAACTTTATACTCTACATCATTCCCCTGATAAACAGGTTCAAAAAGCACACCGTTGCACTCTTTGTACCATTTCCCGTCTACATGGATATCATCACAGTCATTGTCTGGAATGGTAGAAACGATCGCACCGATCGCAATGGCACTGCCCCAGAACCATGGCCAGTATCCTCCCCATCCATGATGTGGATAATGGTGATAAGGATGATGTCCATGTCCCGGTCTGTGTCCCGGTGGTCTATGCCCGGGAGGTCGTCCATGTCCCGGTCTGTTTCCAGGAGGTCTTGCTCCCGGTTTACCCGGTTTATTTGGCCGGTTCCCGTTCCCTGGTCTAATTGGTCTTTGTCCGTTACCCGGTTTACCTGCTCCCGGATTTTTTACCGGTCTTGCAGATGGTTTTTTTACCGGTCTGCTTGATGGGCGTGTTGAAGGTCTCGTTGTTGGTCGATTGACAGAAGGACGTTTGCTTTTGGAAAAGTTCCCTCCCTGATACCTGCTTCTGCTTGGAGAAGGTCTACGCATACTGCTTCTGTTAAAACTGCTGCGATTAAAACTGCCTCTGCTCATACCACCTCGGCTGAAACCGCCACTTCTACGCATTCCACTGCTTCTCATACCCCCGGCACGCATTCCGCCTCCCCGTCTGGCTTCAAGTTCTTTGAGAATACTGAAGTGTACTTCCTGTATACCTGTTGAGCGATCATACTTTATATTGAGTGTAGGAGAAAAAAAGCCTACAACAAGGAAAACAATAAAAAATTTTATTCCGAATATACTTAACTTTTTCATTATTTTTTCTCCTTTTGAACATCTCTGACAACAGGAATTTCCCATGCATTTTCAGGAGGAGCAAACATAAAATGTTTTTTACCAAAATGTGGTTTCAATTTCCAGTGGAGTACTGTACTGCTTCTGGGAAGGAGAGGTTCCGTTTTATCAATTACAATAAATTTTCTGATCAACGGTCTTTCACCTTTTTCGATCCATACCTGTATCTCTTTGATAGCATTTGCAAAAGCCAGATGATAGCAACTTGTATCCTCTACATCCGATAGCCCAAAATAGTATCCCTTTTCCTGTGGTGGAATTCGTTTATAAAGATCCGAATACAGAATATTTGCAAGTGCCGTCTTGATATCATACTTTTCAAACAAAGCATCCAGTGCAGCATCTATTTTTTTAGGTAGATCAAGTTTTCCGTAATAGTTAAGATCCTTATCATAAATCGTAAAATCACCGTTATTTAAATAAAAACGTTTGTTCTTCAAATCACCGTCCACTTTTATATAGAGCTTTCCGGGACGCTGAAGATCAATATGAACCCAATGCGTATATGTTACCAGTATTTTCCCCTGAAATACGTCATCATTGGTGGTAACCGCATCAACCGAAAATGCCTGAAGTCTTCCCAGATAACGATATGCCTTCATAACAATTGCCGAAGGTAGTGGATAGAGTGTTTTTGTCCTTACCGCCCTGTTTACATCAGACGATGCAAACAGTACAGCACCGCTCATCTCAAGTATGAGCAGTATATAAAAGATTCTCTTCATTCCTAATTCTCCTTAAAAACTGTGATAAGATTGATTCTATCACAGCCTATCATAAGCATTGCTTTTATCGCTTGTGATTTTAACCGGCTTACAGAAAATTGTAAAGAAACTACAGCTTATTTATATCTATTACTCTTCTGTAAACAATTATTGACTGTCACTTTTTACAAAAAAAGAAAAGAAGATCTTCTTTTCTTTTTTTAACCGGGACAATAATATAGAATATGTTATCGCTATAAGCCTATTTTGATACAATAATTATATTTTAAGACTTAAATATTTATACAAGGAGTTTTTATGGCATTGGCTATTGACCCGCGAACACTGGACTATGTGGCACTGGGTGTACTGGTTACCGTTTCGATCTTTTTGATCTATCTGGTGATCTACATCCATGACATTCCCTATGAAATCGCAAAAAAACGCCAGCATCCCCACCGGGATGCCATACATATTGCCGGATGGGTGAGCCTCTTTCTGCTGCATACTATCTGGCCTTTTCTATGGATCTGGGCATACCTCTACAAACCCGGACAGGGCTGGGGAGCGGAAACCGTGCAGATAGAGCCCTCCGAAGAGCTCAAAGGGCAACTGCGTCTTATTGACAAACTCAATGACAAGGTAGAAAGACTGGAAAAAAAGCTGGCAGCGGCAGAACAGAATCTCGATACCTATGACAAAGAGGTACACAACCTTACCGATCAAACAAAAAAAGGAGGTAATGCCTGATGGAAACGTTAATGCTCCTTACCTATATTACCTTCTGCTGGATTATCTTCAAGGTCTTTAAGATTCCTGTAAATAAATGGTCTCTCACTACAGCCATTCTCGGTGGTGTCGTACTCATCGGTTCCATGCTGATGGGTATGGCATATTTCCATCCGGGATCACGCTCTGCACGTACCTACTTTGTAAGTACCGGTATTGTCTCCAATGTGAAAGGAAAGGTTATTGAGGTAGATGCCAAACCCAATGTACCGTTGAAAAAAGGAGATGTACTCTTCAAGATAGATCCGACACCGTACAAAGCGGCGTATGATGAAGCCAAAGCACAGTTTGAGTTTGCCCAAAAGCGACTTGAAGACAGTATCCGTCTTCAAAAGACAGCGGGTGGTTCCAAGTTTGAAGTCTACCGCTGGCAAAAAGAGGTCTATGCCGCACAGGCAAGACTTGACAAAGCCAAATTTGATCTTGACAGCTGTGTGATCAAAGCACCCGCAAACGGATTTGTTGCGCATATGCGTGTACGGCCTGGGCAGATGGCAGTGAACATCCCTGCCCTTCCCGCAATGACATTTGTCGATAGCAGTTCGGAAACACTGATCGCAGGTTTCGGACCCGAACCGCTCAAAAACATTAAACCCGGAGACCCCGCAGAAGTGATCTTCCCAAGTATCCCGGGGCGTACTTTTCAGGGGAAAGTGGTACGTGTACTGCCCGCTCTGGCAGAAGGTGAGCTCAATGCCAATCGTAATATGTATTCACTCTCTACCCAACTCCCGGAAGGTCAGATCCCAGTGGTCATAAAACTGGATAAACCCTTCAGTGAGATCGGCCTGCCAATGGGTGTCGATGCCATTGCAGCGGTTTATGGTGCCAAAGAGGGGTTCTGGTCACATGTGGCGATCATCCGTAAGATTCTGCTGCGTATGATGAGCTGGCAATACTTCCTGCGCTTCCATTAAGGAGAAGATGAATGATACGAAACATCCTACTTTCAGCCACTGCCGCAGCCCTGCTTGGCGGTTGTGCCCAATACAATGTCGTTCCAACCAAAACAGTCTCCCAAAGTGTACAGGCAAACGCCCCCAAAGCACCTGCCAAATTTCAGAGCAGTTATACGGGAGGCAAAGTACAAGACGGATGGTTGCGAAACTTCCGTGACCCGACACTCAACCGGCTGATCAGAGAGGGACAGAAAAACAACCCTGACCTGCTCCTGGCCGCCAGTCGCGTAGAGCGTGCCGCTTCACTTTTAGCACTTACAAACACGGGACGTATGCCACAGCTTAATCTTGTCGGCGGCTATGAGTACCGAAACTGGCAGCTTGCAGGCAAACATGATGCCGGAGATATCTCCCTCTCTCTCAGTTGGGAACCCGACCTGTGGGGACGTGTTGCCAATGCCATCACCTCCGATGCTGAATTGACCGTTGCCAGCATGGCTGATTTTGAGTGGGCACGTCAGTCCCTCTCTGCCCAGACAGCAAGAGCATGGTTCCTTCTTGGTTCGGACAAGATGATCTACAACTTTCAACAACAGGTACTGCACATTCAGAAAAAAGCCGAAAGAGTGTTGACACAGCGCGCCAATATCGGGGCAAGCAATCTGCGTGATGTACACATGATGCGCGGTATGGTTGCCGAAGCACAGGACAATGTGGTTGCCGCACGTGTTGCAACCGAACAGGATACCCGTGCACTTGAAGTGCTCATCGGACGCTATCCTTCCAATGCCATTAAAGCCAAACGCCTGCATGCCGTTATGGGTAAAATCCCAAGCGGCATTCCGCTTGACCTGTTCAATCGCCGTGCAGATATTGTTGCAGCACAATACCGTGTTGCATCTGCTTTTCACAAAGTAGAGAGCATGGCTCTTCTCAAACTGCCAAGTATTACCCTTGGAGGACAACTGGGTATTGATGTAGTTCAGGACAGTGTTGCCAAATTCATCGGTGGTGTTTTCATGCCTGTCTTTGATGCGGGACGCATTGATGCCCTCATTGCTTCAGCCAATGCCGACCAGAAAGCGGCAATGGCCAATTACAGAAGCGTGGTACTCTCTGCCTACAGAGAGGTAGAAGATGCCCTTGCGAACGAGCGTCATCTCAAGCATCGTGAACACTATCTGAGCACGATGGTCAAAGAGTTCAAAACTGCTTATGATATGACCGATGCCAATTACAATATCGGCCAGGGGACCATCCTTGATGTACTCAATGCACAAAGCAAATGGATCAGTGCCAAGATCCTTCAGACACAGGTACGCAAAGAGCGCCTCATTAACCGTATTAACCTTCATCTGGCACTGGGTGGCAGCTTTGAGCGCTGTGCTCCCGTTTCAAAGGCAAAATAGATGCACGAGCATCTTGTCTTTCTGGGGATCAGTCTTGTCATTCTGGGCTATGGACTCTTCTCCAAACTTCTTGGCAGATACAATATCTCCGGGCCCATGGTCTTTACCGGCGTAGGGATGATCCTCTCTCCGCTTGTACTTGGAGGAAAACCCATCAATGTCAATGCTGAAGCCATACAGATCGTTGCAGAGATCACTTTGATCATTGTACTTTTCTCCGATGCCGCCGCACTGAATCTGACCCAGCTCAAAGCCAACTGGCGGCTGCCTACACGGCTGCTTTTTGTGGCACTGCCTATTACCATTATACTCACAACACTGACAGGACTTTGGTTCTTTCCGAATGAAGCAACGCTTTACATTCTCCTGTTAGCACTCATTCTTGCACCCACAGATGCCGCATTGGGAAAGATCGTTGTCAGCGATGAGCGTATCCCTTCTACCGTGCGTAACACTATTAATGTCGAAAGCGGACTCAATGACGGTATTGTTTTTCCAATACTGCTGACTGTACTTGCCATGATAAGCTCCGGAGCAGACACGGCACAAAGTGGCTGGATGGGTTATATTGCACAACAGATCTTTGTAGGTGCCCTTGCCGGTGCCTTTGTGGGATGGGCAGGTGCCTCACTCATGGTAAAAGCCCTTAAAAAAGGATGGATGGAACATCAGTACAGCAACCTTGCTCCCATTGCACTGGCCATTTTCTCCTTTTACTTTGCCGAACACTTCGGAGGCAACGGCTATATTGCAGCCTTCTTCTCCGGACTCTTTCTGGGAAACACCAGTGAAGTGCTCAGAGAGCATGTAGAGAGTTTTGCAGAGAGTGAAGGAGAATTCCTCATCATGATCTCTTTTCTCATTTTCGGGCTGGTCTTCATTCCGGCAACCATTGCCTACTGGGACCTCAAAGCCCTGTTCTTTGCCGTACTCAGCCTGACAGTATTGCGCATGCTTCCTGTGGTCTTGAGTTTTGGTTTCTTCAAGGTCGACCTTGCCACCCGCCTTTTCTTCGGCTGGTTCGGTCCTCGGGGCATCGCCTCTATTCTCTATATTCTTGTTGCAGTAGGAGAGCTTGGAGACATCAAAGGGCATGAACAGATCTTTGCCGTAGCTTCTCTGACGATCTTTTTAAGCATTATTTTACATGGGCTGAGTGCTCAGCCATTAGCAGTGCTGTATTCAAAGAGTCATCCGGCCAAAGAAGAGACTGCACAGCAGTCTCAAAAACAATAAAGGGCTTAACGGTACGTTTAGCAAGCCAAGTATACATCTTGTCTCTTTTTTATATGGTATTTATTTTTAACAGGAATAAGAAAATTCGTCATATTTTTCTTTCAAATTTGCAGGGGTAACCCTTGTGTTTACCCTTTTGATAGCACAATTTCCTCTCTGTTGAAAGGCAACCACGAGGGATTGCACCTACATCTATTCTTCTCTTATAATATATCAAAAGATATACACTTTATTTGGATACACTTCCCTAAGCCTTCTTTCGATACACTAAGCAGATTTAAAAACATATAAATGGAGACACCTTATGCCCATTAAAGCACTCATTCTCAATATTATTTTTATTATATCCAGCTCGGCACTTTTCGCCCAGGAAAAACATATGGAAAAACTTCCTGAGGGATACATTCAAAAAGAGATACTTCCTGACAGTATTGCCATTGTTCCAAAGATACCTGCTCCAGGTTCACCTAGACAAAAGCTTGACGATGCCATTGCTGCTGCGGCAATCAAACTAAACAAAACAGCCCGTTTCACACTTGCCGCGCAGGATGCCACCATGCACTTTCCGGAAGCACCCAACAACTTTGCCTGTGCCATGGGAAAAATGGTCTCTAAAGAGAAGACTCCCCGTCTCTATCATTTACTCAAACGCTCAGGTGTCGATGCAGGATATGCTACACACAAAGCCAAACATGCCTACAAACGCATACGTCCTTTTATTCTCAATAATGCTCCCATCTGTACTCCACAGTGGGAAGAGGAACTCAGGCATAACGGTTCTTACCCTTCAGGACATACTTCACTAGGCTGGGCATGGGCATTAATTTTCTCTGAGTTAGTCCCGGAAAAAGCCGATGCTATCCTTTCACGGGGTGTAGCATATGGCCAGAGCCGTATTATCTGTAATGTCCACTGGTACAGTGATGTTGTAGCAGGAAGGCTGATGGGGGCTTCAGCTTTCGCACTGATGCATGACAACCCAGAGTTTATTGCCGATATGAAAGCTGCCAAAGCCGAACTGGCTGCCGCTCCCACACCAAATAAAAAAATGTGTCAAGAGGAAGCAAATGCTTTGAACATAAAGCTTTATTGATAGAATTACCCACTTCAAAATATTCATTATGATCAAACCTGCCATCAGTTATATCCTCTGAAACTTTCACTAAAATGGTTCATTTTTTCATAACAATAAAAAAATGATGGAAAAATTATAAAAATATGAAAAAAATCTTTCAAAAAAGAATATACTTTTAAAAGATACTTTAGTAAAAGATAATTGCTTTTAGTTGATTACATCTATTTAAAGTAGCTTTTTATTATATTATGAAGGATTGTTTATGCATAAAATAAAATATATTTCAGTTGTAGTTTCTTCTCTCATCTTGTTTGCAGGATGTGATTCAGGTGATACCATCATCTCTCCTCCTCCAGAAGCCCCCATTGCCGTCAATGACAATTTCACACTTATCAAGAACCAGGTTCTTGATAGCAATATAAGCAGTAATGATATTATCATAAATGACGGTGGAAATATATGGCAGATCAAAACAGAACCTGAACATGGTATGCTGGCATTAAGAAAAGACGGTACCTTTTCTTATACCCCAGACAATGATTATACAGGGGAAGATCAATTTACCTATAACATTAAAGATAATGAAAAAATCAGTGATACAGCTACTGTCACACTAAGGGTCAATGATGGAGATGCACCTTTTCTTATGGTTGTAAAGACAGATAACTGTAGATTTGACTGTACTGAAGATACACAGTTTGAAATTCCTACAACAGGAACCGGCTACAATTACAGTGTTGACTGTGACAATGACGGCATTAATGAAACTACAGGAGAGAGTGGCAACTATATTTGTAACTACGATGAACCTGGCACCTATACCATTGCCATACGGGGAGATTTTCCTCAAATCTATTTTGATGGTGACAAAGATTACACTAAACTACTCACCGTTAAACAGTGGGGAAGCAGGAAGTGGCGCTCTTTCTCAAATGCTTTCTGCAAATGCTCTTCCATGGAGGAGATTAATGCTACGGACAACCCTAACCTCTTAAATGTAACACAGATGGATAACGCGTTTGCCTATACCAATATCTTCAAAGGAGGTATCTCAAAATGGAATACTTCCAAGGTCACTACGATGATGGGGATGTTCTATAGTACATACCGCTTCAATGATAATCTTAACCTGTGGGATACATCTCATGTCACTGATATGCACTTAATGTTCTCATTCTCGTCTGCTTTCAATCAAGACCTTAATGACTGGAATACCTCCAGTGTCACCAATATGGACTCCCTGTTCAGCGGTGCATCTGTATTTAACGGCAATATCAGCAAATGGGATACGTCTCATGTTGAAAACATGAATTGGATGTTTTCGGGTGCTTTAAAGTTCAATCAGGATATTGGAGACTGGAATACCTCCAGTGTCACCAATATGGCTACATTGTTTAACCGGGCTTCTTCATTCAATCAGGATATCAGCCGTTGGGATACTTCCAATGTTACAACCATGGACTCTATGTTCATGCTGGCATCTTCATTTAATCAGGATCTCAATAACTGGGATACTTCCAATGTTCAATGGATGGGTTACATGTTTTCATCTGCCTCCACATTTAATGGAGATATCAGTAATTGGGATACTTCCAATGTCATCGATATGGAATTAATGTTCCAAAATACATCTGCCTTCAATCAGGATGTAAGCGGATGGGATACCGGTAACGTCAAATATATGTACGGCATGTTCCAAAATGCATCAGGCTTCAGTAATCATGACTTAAGTGACTGGAATGTTACCAATGTTACCAATCATTATGACTTCTGTGACGGATGGGGTGAAAATAATATACCTCCTGCAGACTGGACCTGTACAGAAGAGTAGTTCATATACGTTCCGTATTGTTGAATACGGAACAACCATATATCAGAATAATCATAAACAGAAAGATCAATAGATGCCTATCAAACCACTGATTTTCATAACAGGCAGAAAAATTTGAAATAAAATATAAAAATAGTCAAAAAGTCTTAAAAAAAGAATATAATTTAAAAAAGATATGTTAGTAACATAGAGCATCAGAACTTTATATTGAGGGTATTTAGATGTATAACGCATCTGTTATTAACATTTAAAAACATAAAGGATCGTCTATGAAAAGCGTAGGACATATTTGCATTTTAATTGGTTCAATCATCCTGTTTTCCGGATGTCACAATAACCATAACAGTACCTCTCCCGTTATCCCCTTTCCCATTGCGGCCGATGATCATTTCACCCTTGTTAAAAACCAGGTGCTTGACGGCAATACAAGCAGTAATGATACTCCCGGTAATGATGGTGAGAATATATGGCAATTGCAAACAAGCCCTGAACACGGAATGTTTATCTTCAGAAAAGACGGCACCTTCTCCTATACTCCGGAAAATGACTATATTGGAGAGGATCAATTTACCTACCGTATTAAAGACAATGAAGGAAACAGTGATACAGCAACGGTAACACTAAGTGTCAATGATGGTGATGCACCTTTTCTTATTGTTGTCAAAACAGATAGCTGCCTATATGACGACTGTCCCAAGGAGACACAGTTTGAGATTCCTACAACAGGAACCGACTACAATTACAGTGTTGACTGTAACAATGACGGTATTAATGAAACTACAGGAGAGAGTGGCAACTATATTTGTAACTATGATGAACCCGGCACCTATACCATTGCCATACGGGGAGATTTCCCCCAAGTCCAGTTTTATGACACTAACACTACCACCAAACTACTCACCGTTAAACAGTGGGGAAGCAGAAAGTGGCGCTCTTTCGAATATGCTTTCCTTTCCTGTTCTTCCCTGGAGGAGATCAATGCTACGGACAGTCCAAACCTCTTAAATGTAACCAAGATGGATGGCATGTTTGCCTATACCAATATCTTCAAAGGAGGTATCTCAAAATGGAATACTTCCCATATCACCACGATGAGTAAGATGTTCTATAGTGCATTTCAATTCAATGACAATCTTAATTTGTGGGATACTTCTCATGTCACTACAATGCGGTTCATGTTCTCATTTGCATTAGGATTCAATCAGAACCTCAATAACTGGGATACTTCCAACGTCACCAATATGGAAATGATGTTTCAAGATGCATCTGCCTTTAATCAGGATATCACAGATTGGAATACCTCAAACGTCCAATATATGGATAGCATGTTTCAAAATGCTTCTGCCTTTAGCAATCATGACCTTAGCAGTTGGAATATCACCAATGTGATAAATCATGAAAATTTCTGTGACGGATGGGGAAGCGGAAATACCCCTCCGGGAGGCTGGACTTGTGATCAATAAAACATATTTGAATACTCTGAACTCTCCTGCTCCTCTGCATAGAGGTTTGGACTGATATCGGTCCAGTAAAACTTTTTGATGCTTGCCAAAGTTTGATACTTTGCTCCCCTGACCCAGAAGAGGCTTTTTCAGTAAAGTGATCCATCTAAGCGCATCAAGAGAAAGCAAGTGCTTTGGCTTTTAAACTCTATTGATTTACTTCGTTCTCTAAACTGTTTGGCACTGCCAAATATGCATGTACACTACGTGTGTACACTTTTTTACTAAAATGGTTCATTTTTTCATAACAGGCAGAAAAATTTGAAATAAAATATAAAAATAGTCAAAAAGTCTTAAAAAAAGAATATAATTAAAAAAAGATATATTAGTGGAATAGAGCATCAAAAAATCATATTGAGTATATTTAAATGTATAAATCCGCTCATATCAATATCTTAAAACACAAAGGATCGTCTATGAAAAAAGTAGGACATATTTGCATTTTAATTGGTTCAATCATCCTGTTTTCCGGATGTCACAATAACCATAACAGTACCTCTCCCGTTATCCCCTTTCCCATTGCGGCCAATGATCATTTCACCCTAGTTAAAAACCAGGTACTTGACGGCAATACAAGCAGTAATGATACTCCCGGTAATGATGGTGAGAATATATGGCAATTGCAAACAAGCCCTGAACACGGAATGTTTATCTTCAGAAAAGACGGTACCTTCTCCTATACTCCGGAAAATGACTATATTGGAGAGGATCAATTTACCTACCGTATTAAAGATAATGAAAAAATCAGTGATACGGCTACCGTAACACTGAACATCAAAGATGGTGATGCTCCTTTTCTTATTGTTGTCAAAACAGATAACTGCAAATATGAAGACTGTATCGAGGATCAGTTTGAAATTCCTACAACAGGAACCGGATACAATTACAGTGTTGATTGTGACAATGACGGCATTAATGAAACTACAGGAGAGAGTGGCAACTATATTTGTAACTATGATGAACCCGGCACCTATACCATTGCCATACGGGGAGATTTCCCCCAAGTCCCGTTTTTTGTCAATGATGCTACCACCAAACTACTCACCGTTAAACAGTGGGGAAGCAGAAAGTGGCGCTCTTTTTCAGCTGCTTTCCGCTCCTGTTCTTCCCTGGAGGAGATCAATGCTACGGACAGCCCAAATCTCTTAAATGTAACCTACATGAATGGGATGTTTGCCTATGCTACTAGCTTCAAAGGAGGTATCTCAAAATGGAATACTTCCAAAGTCACTACAATGCAGTCGATGTTCTATAGTGCATTTAAATTCAATGACAATCTTAATCTGTGGGATACTTCTCATGTCACTACAATGCGGTATATGTTCGCATTTGCATTAGGATTCAATCAGAATCTCAATAACTGGGATACTTCCAACGTCACCAATATGGAAATGATGTTTCAATCGGCATTTGCCTTTAATCAGGATATTAGTACTTGGAATACCTCAAACGTAAAATATATGAATAATATGTTTCAACTTGCATCTGCCTTTAATCAGGATATCAATAGCTGGGATACTTCCAATGTCACCAATATGGAAATGATGTTTCAAAATGCATCTTCCTTTAATCAGGATATCACAGATTGGAATACCTCAAACGTCCAATATATGGATAGCATGTTTCAAAATGCTTCTGCCTTTAGCAATCATGACCTTAGCAGTTGGAATATCACCAATGTGATAAATCATGAAAATTTCTGTGACGGATGGGGAAGCGGAAATACCCCTCCGGGAGGCTGGACTTGTGATCAATAAAACATATTTGAATACTCTGTACTCTCCTGCTCCTCTACATAGAGGTTTGGAGGGATATCAGTCCAGTAAAACTTTTTGATGCTTGCCAAAGTTTGATACTTTGCTCCCTGGCCCAAAGGAGGTTTTTTCAGTAAGCATCATAATAGCATGATGTTGCTCATTCACCCTACTGAAACACTTTCAATAAAATGATCCATCCTAAATGCCGTTCCGGTGAGTTGTTCAAAGCGAAACTTGGCTCTCAAAAATGTAAAATACGGTTCATTTTTATATATCTTGAAAAGCTGTCGGATCATATTTTTACGATGAAAGTCTTCAAAATGACGACGGCGCACTTCAGGCATGTTTCGCATTTCTCTGGGCTTTTGACACTCTTCCAGACTCTCACAGCCGTCCACCACCAGAAATTTGTAGGCAGCCAGTTCGTAAAAGAAAAGATCACTGGTTTTGATCTTGTCATAGGCAGAATAACGGATAATCTGTCTAAGGGCATCGAGAGGAAGGATGAACCCGTGCCAGAGCAATGTTGTATAGAACTTTACCACATAACCTACATTTTTGATCTTGTTGTTCTCCAGCAATGTTTGAAAATGCGCTAACAGCTCCGGTGTAATATAACGCGTTCTGAAACGGTCAACCTCTTGACCGATCAGGGCATGTTCATGAGGTGATTCATTTACCAGAAGTTCCCATTCACGTGCCAGAACATCGGTACGATGAATAATTTTTAAAAAAGCGGCATCGTCATTTTTGATTTCACTCTCTTCTTCGGGTGTCAATTCATTCATCTGTGCCAACACATCTTTAAAAAGCTTCAGATTGGTTTCATAACTGACCAGTGCACGCTCCTCCTCGCTCATAACCCCTTCTCCTGTATGAATAAGCCCCAATCCATACTGCTGTGCCAGCTGCTGATAACGCAAAATCACAATAATCGTCAACAGATTACTCTTGTAGATTGTCTTATCCGCTTTGAGTTTTTCATAAATCACCAGATATTTCTTCAAAGCAAGTGAGACAAAATGGTAGATATCTACACTGTTGAAATAGTCTCTGTGATTGGCAAGTCCATACCGTACAAAAGCACTTTGCATCAGGAAAAGTATCTCCAGTGTCGGATGTGACTGTGATGCTGCGATCTCTTCAAGCGCTTCAGCCAACATATTGGACTGTGCCACATAGTCACGTCTGGAAATTTCATGCTGTTTTAGTACCTCTTCAAGTGCTTCACTGCGTTTAATATAGTTCAGATAGGTCTGATATGCTTTTTCATCCAGACGTTCCAGCACACTTTTGACAAAAGTATATCCATGACGATAACCGACATCAAAACGTGACTGCTCCGTATCTACCTGTAAACGTTCAAACTGCATTTCAAGATTTTGCATGGTATCAGAGAGCAGGCTCCACTGTGCAGCGATCTTTTCACTGCGCCCTACCCCTTTGGCCTGGATGTTGTAACTGTTTCGGTGTTCCATACCTGCCCAGAGATTCTCAAACGTGGTATGAAGCTGAAGTTCAATATTGAACAGATGTCTGAAATGGCGAAGTATTTCATCATTCTGCATTTTAGGATCATACTGTTTAGGACTGCGTTGCAACTGTGCTTCAAATACTGCATCAAAACGCGGGTAGAACGTTGAATGGTCACAGTGTAAACCTTTATATCCACTTTTTCTTTTTACTGTATAGAAACCGTAAAGCAGATGGTCATCGGTACGGTGCTCATAGTCAAAAAAGCTGTAAAGCGCTCTTGCTACCCACTCCCTCTCGTAGGGACTCGAACAGATGAACTGCATCCCGATAAGATCATGCAATGCACCTCCTTTGAAAAAAATATCTTCCGGATTTTCCAGTATTTGAGGATCTTTAAGACCCAGTTTAACAAGTTTTTTGATAACACTGTCCGTATATTTGTAACGTATCTTCATAGTATTCACACCGGAATGATGCAATACAGCAATCTCTTTGTTTCGGGGTACCTGTATTTTCAGACTCCCAAAATAGTGTATCAGGCTCTGGGTAAAACGAGGCAGAAGCCCCTGGGGAGGAAGTGCTCCCTTTGATGCGATGACAGCTTCATTGACACCGACAAGATCATAATAAACCTGCATACAGGAAAGCATATTTTCCTCAAATACTCCAAGGGCATTTTCACCGATCTTCTCTGCTGCATTCTGCTCCTGCATACTTTGACGGATATCGGTTTGAAGTGATGCCAAAGGGAGATAAAGCGTATCTGGAGTAAAGTTGAAGATCTCAATATAGGAGTGCATTGTATTCCTTGGAAAATAAATGCCACATTATACCTTTTCATTTCCCATAGTTTTATGATAGAATCCTATAAATGCTGTATCATAAAAGGATCTGTATGCCTCACCAAAGTATCTATATCTCCTCCACAGAACCCCAGTCAGGAACACTTATTGTCTCTATAGGCTTTATGGAAATGCTCAAAGGCAAATACCGTAATGTCGCTTTCTTTCGGCCGATAGTTCCAGATAACACAGAAGAGGAGACACATATTGCATTTATGCATGAACACTTCGGACTTAAGATCCCCTATGAAGAGTGTATCGGATTTACCCAGTCTGAAGTCATCCGGGCCTTTGCCGACAATAAAGAAGATGAACTGATCGAAGCACTCATTGCCAAAGTCGATACCCTTCGGCAACACTATGATTTTGTACTGATGGACGGCTACCCTCGCAACCACTTTGCAAGCACATTCGATTTTGACATCAACCTAAGAATTGCCAAAAATCTCGGCACACTCTTCTGCCCTGTTCTTAATGCCAAAGAAAAATCCGAGAATGAGATACATGATGAAATACAGATCGTCTCTGAAAATATTCTTGCAGAAGGATGTAAAACACTTGCCATTTTTGTAAACCGCTGTGATGCCTCTATTGTAAAAAAACTACAGGAGGAGAACACAGCGAGGGAAAAGGACAAAGAGATCTATTGTCTGCCTGAGATAGCTGAGATCAATACCCCTACCCTTAGACAGATCGTCAAAGTGCTCAATGCACAAATCATACTGTGTGAAGACGAACAGCTCAATCATCTCATTCAACACAGTAAAATAGCAGCCATGGGAGTAGCTAATTATCTGCTGCACATAGCCCAGGACGATCTCGTTATCGTACCCTCTGACCGAAATGATATTTTACTGGCTTCACATCTCTCTTATGCGGCAAAGAACCACCCCAATATTGCCGGCCTTCTCCTTAGCGGCGGTATAAAAGCCAACCCTGATGTCATTGGACTCATCAAAGATTTTCCCCAGGCACGCATTCCTATACTTTCTGTAGAAAGTGACAGTTATACCACAGCCGTTGCCGTTGAGAAGATCCAGCCTCAAATTACTGCCGAAGAGACCCGTAAAATCACCTTGATCAAAGCCCTTTTTGATACCCATGTCAACAAAAAGAAACTTGCCCGGCGATTTAGGGAGAGCAGAAACAGCATCATCACCCCTATGATGTTCGAATACCGTCTCTTTGAAACAGCACGTGCAGACAAAAAAACCATTATTCTGCCTGAAAGTGAAGATGAGCGTATTTTAAAAGCCGCTTCCATACTTTTGCAAAGAGATATTGTCCATCTGATCCTGCTTGGAGAAAAAGAGGAAATTGAACATAAAAGTGCACAACTGAGACTTGACCTCTCCAAAGCACAGATCATCAATCCTTCACAAAAAGATTTGGTTGAAAAATTTACAGAACAACTCTATGAACTTAGAAAAAAGAAGGGGCTCACATTTCCTGCTGCACAGGATGCCATTGCACAGACAAACTATTTTGCCACAATGATGCTCTATAACGGTATGGCAGACGGTATTGTCTCCGGTGCTTCGCATACCACCGCCAATACCATACGGCCTGCATTGCAGATCATCAAGACAAAGCCCGGTATTTCCATTGTATCGAGCATTTTTTTCATGCTTCTGGATACCAAGGTACTGGTCTATGGGGACTGTGCGGTCAATCTTGACCCTACTGCCGAACAGCTTGCACATATTGCCGTCTCTTCCGCAGAGACAGCAGCACAGTTCGGCATAGAACCACGGGTAGCATTGCTCTCCTACTCTACAGGCAGTTCAGGAAGCGGTCCCGATGTCGAAAAGGTAAGAGAAGCAACCAGACTGGCACAGGAACTAAGACCCGATCTTCTCATTGAAGGCCCCATTCAGTATGATGCCGCTGTTGATATGAAAGTTGCCCAAAAGAAACTGCCCGGCAGCAAAGTTGCCGGCCATGCCACTGTTTTTATCTTCCCGGATCTCAACACCGGAAACAATACCTACAAGGCCGTACAGCGTTCTACCGGAGCCACTGCCATCGGACCTGTCATGCAGGGGCTAAAACTGCCGGTAAATGACCTCAGCAGAGGCTGTCTGGTCGATGATATCGTCAATACCGTTGCCATTACAGCCATACAGGCACAACATAAGGAAAGATCATGAAAATTCTTGTTCTCAATGCCGGAAGTTCCTCTCTAAAATGCCAGCTTTTCATCAAAGATGAAAGCAAAGTTTCCGTAACCATCGAGCGTATAGGAGAAAAAGAGAGTTATATCACCCTCTCTTACAATACACAGAAAAAGGAACATACAACAGGTATCAAAGACCAGCATCATGCCATGATGACACTTTTTGAACTTCTAAAAAGTACCGGTATCATTTCCGATATTGAAGAACTTGATGCCGTAGGCCACCGTGTTGTCCATGGCGGAATACATTTCAGTAAACCGACACGTATTACACAGGAAGTGATAGACAATATACGTTCTCTTATTCCTCTCGCACCTCTGCACAACCCTGCCAACCTTGATGGTATCGAGATTCTTGCAGAGCATTACCCGTCACTCACTCAGGTTGCCGTCTTCGATACGGCATTTCATCAGAGTATGCCTGAGTATGCCGCACGTTATCCTCTTCCCTATGACTTGTATGAAAAAGCTTCTGTACGCCGTTACGGTTTCCACGGAACATCACATGCCTATGTTGCCAAAGAGGCTGCCAAACTCTTACAAAAACCTTTGGATACATTAAATCTTATTACCCTTCATTTGGGGAATGGCGCTTCTGCAACAGCTATAAAAAAAGGAAAAAGTATCGATACCTCCATGGGACTGACCCCACTCGAAGGGCTCATGATGGGAACACGTTCGGGAGATATAGACCCGGCGATCATCTCCTACCTTGTCCGTACACAGGAGCTTTCTGTCGAAAAGATTGATACCATGCTGAATAAAGAGAGCGGACTGAAAGGAATATGCGGTACAAATGAAATGAGAGAGGTCATTTCAGCCACGAAAAAGGGAGATACAAAAAGCAAACTTGCTTTGGAAATGTATGCCTATCGCATTAAAAAATATGTTGGTGCCTACAGTGCAGTGCTTGGGACAGTAGATGCCATTGTCTTTACCGGAGGCATAGGGGAGCATGCTGCACTGGTACGTGAAATGGTATGTGAAGGGTTAAAAGATATATTTGGAATCGTTCTTGATAAAAAGAAAAATCTCTTAAATGAAAGCGAGCAGCATACTGTTCACAGCATGGAAAGTAAAACGGCCCTGCTTGTCATCCCCACCAATGAGGAACTGGAGATAGCAAGACAGACCGAAGCGGTCATCAGCTCTTAAAACTGATTTCCCATTGAGAACTCAAAAGTAGCCGTATCATCATGATCATTGGGATTAATCGGATAGGCAAAGATCAAATTAATCGCACCAAACGGAGACTGCCATTCAATCACCGCACCGGTTGATGATCTGACAAGAGAATCACCAAATACGGAAATAGACGGATCATTAAAGTCTACATAGCCTCCGCTACTGTTACGTACAGGATCTGTACTGATCCTTCCGATATCATAGAAAAACGAAAGTCTCATTTTTGCAGCTTCCGATAGAGGAATATTGGCTTCAAAAGAGGCAGATTCACGTTCGGTACCCCCAATTCTGTCACCTAAAACATCAGGTGAAAGTGAGTAAGAATTATATCCTCTCACTGATCCTACCCCTCCCATAAAGAGTCTTTCTGCAATAGGAATATATTCATCATCCAAAGAAAAGATTTTGGTATAACGTGCTTTAAATCTAAAGATAAGGTCATAGTCAATCAAATCTTCCATACCGTAAAAAGCACCAAAATGCCCATTTACTTTTGTAAATGTATCAAATGAAGTATAGCCTCTTTCTTTATTGATTTCTGAGACATCACCATTCATATCTGCATATTCCAAATTGACTGAAGCGATGAAACCTTCCCTGGGGAGAAGGTAATCATCTGTATTGTCAAAGCGCAAACTGGCAAAACCTGATGTTTTTCTATACTGGTCATCATAATACAGAGGATTAATAAGACTTTCAAGATAACTTTCACTGTATTCTGATTTATTATCAACATAGCCTACACCCACAGAGGCATAAAAGTGTCTCCAGAATTCACGTCCCACATTAAGAGCGCCTCCCAACTGGTCAACGGTATATCCATCTGTCTGATCATAATTATAGTCATATTTCTTTTTATAGAAACTAAGCCCCAAACTGTATAGACTGTCCCAGACTCTCGGGTTTACAAATGAAAGGTTATAGTTCTGGGAAACTTTTGAAAATTCAAATCCAAGCGTTGAATTGATACCGCTTCCAAAAAGGTTTCTGTCAGAGATGGAAGCATTGACCATCAATCCTTCATAGGAACCGTAACCTCCCCCTGCCGAAATGGTACCTGTCTGCGTCTCTTTGACTTTGACAAGCAGGTTAATCTTGTCTGCCGAAACTCTTTGACTCTGAATATCTACTTTTTCAAAAAAACCGGTTCTCTGAAGTGCATTCTTACTCTCTTTAAGATCGGTTGCATTATAAAGATCACCCGGTGCAAGGTAGATATAACGTCTAATAACCCTGTCTTTGGTGGTATCATTTCCTGAGATCAGTACATCTCCAATCGTTACTTTCTGTCCCGGAGTAATAATATATTGAATATCTACAATACCTTTTTTGGGTTCTTTATGCATATTGGGTGTTATTTTGGCATAGGCATATCCAAGATCACCCGCTCTGTTTTTTAACATTTTCATATCTTTACGCATTTTGTTGATATTGAAAACTCTTCCCGCATGCAAATCAAGCTCGGAGGCAAGCTCTTTCGTGTTCAGTCCAGGTATATTTTGGGAAATACTTACTTTACCGATATGGTACTGGGGACCCTCTTTGATATCATAATCAATATCTGCCGTATAGTCACTGTAATCCACACGCATTAAAGGTTTACTGACTTGCGCATCAAGATAGCCGTGCTCCATATAGTTTTCTTTTACCCTGTAGGCATCATACTCCAACTGGTCTACTTTGGCTTCACCGTTATGGAAAAAGAACGGAATAAAACCAAGTGCATCCTCTTCCTGGTTGACAAGATTATTTTCAAGATCACTTTTATCAAGTTTTTTGGCACCGATAAAGTTGATTTTCTTAATCTTGATCTTTTCACCTTTGTTGACATCAAAAGTAACCGCTACAGCATTTTTACCTACCGGTTTGGTGGAAACTTCCACAACAGAGTCATAGTTTCCTTTGGCTTCAAGGGCTTCCTGCATCATCTTTTTAGCCCTTTGAATACGCATTTCATCGTACAGGTCACCTTTTTTGATTCCGGCTTGTTTCAGCAGTTTTTTACCCTCATCACCATAGCCTGTCACTTTGACTTTTGCAATAGCACGCTTCTCATTGAAGTGATAGATCAGTGTACTTCCCTTCTGCTCTACCCATACATCTTCAAAATACCCCTGGTCAAAAAAGTTTTTGACCGATTCATCAATCTGTTCACTTGTGACATCATCTCCAGGGCGGATTCCCGCCACTTCATATGCAACACTTTTTGAAAGGTGAGCCAAACCGTCAAATTTGATATTGGTAATCTTCTGTGCCAAAAGTACTGATCCCGCAAGCATCCAGGCAAGAGCGATTTTTCTTGTCATCATTGTAAACCTTGTGTATAATTTGCTAATATTTTATCTTTTTTTCAATAAGAGTGCAGTTAATATGCTATAATCGCAACCGAAACAGCATCTGCGTAAAAGGCTAAAAATGACAACAAAGATCGGGATCATCGGGCTTGGACTGATGGGTGGTTCACTCTCTCTTGCACTTAAAAAAACTTCTGAAAACTATTATTTTGTCGGACTTGACCACAACAAAGCACATTGTGCAGAGGCACTTTCACTGGGACTTGTCGATGAAATCGTACAGACCCTCGAAGCCATCAAAGAGTGTGATATTCTCATTCTGACAATCCCTGTAGACGCTATTATTTCTGTTGCCAGGCAACTGGGCAGTCTCCATGAGAAATGTACTGTGATAGATCTGGGAAGTACCAAAGAGAAAATCTCCGAAAGTATCCCCGAAAATATCAGGAAGAACTTTGTCACCGCGCACCCCATGACCGGCACGGAGAAATTTGGGCCCGGTGCAGCCATAGACGATCTTTATGAAGGAAAAGTGGTAGTTCTCTGCGATATGGAAAAAAGTGGGGAACATCAGCAAAAAATCGCTAAAAAACTCTTTTCCGATATTAAAATGACCCTTGTCTTCATGGGGGCAAAAGAGCATGACAGACACGCCGCATTCATCTCCCATATGCCACATGCACTCTCTTATGCTTTGGCCAATGCCGTTATGAAACAGGAAGATCCGGAAAGTATCGTTGCCCTCGCGGGCGGGGGATTTCGAGATATGAGCCGCATTGCCAAATCTTCTCCCCAGATGTGGGAAGATATTTTCAGACAGAACCAAACAAACCTCATTGAAGCCATAGAGGCTTTTGAGACAGAACTCAAAGAGTGCCGACATATGGTGGAGAATGAAGCGTGGGAAAAACTCAACAGATGGATGGCCCAAGCCAATACCCTGCACGATATTTTATAGCCTGTATCTAAACGTTGCGATCACTTCTACTTGTCTGCCTATTGTTTTTTCAACTACCTCTTTGAGCATCTTCTTCTCTTCTTGCGAAAGAAAACCGCTGGCAATTACTTCACAGCGTACCTCAAGCACTTTACTGTGCTGTATCAGTTGAATATGTGTCAACTCCACTTCCTGTTTTTTCAATGTAAAATGAATGTTGGCAAGGGTTTTCTGAATGGCAATATTCTCTTTCATCTTCTCAAAAGAGCTGTAAAGCGGAATGGCCACCACTACAGCGATCAAAAACCAGGTGATGATCCCTTTTCTTGCAACACGAATAGGCGAGTAGCCCAATACCATGAATGTCAATGCTGCCGCAAGGACAATCCCCACCAAGTTGGTTAAAAAGAGCAGAAAAGCTGAAGAGAACATATGCCACTCTCCCCATCCCAGGCCTATACCTGCTACGGCTATAGGAGGTACCAATGCCACGGCAATGGCGACACCTGCCAGTGAAGCGGAAATCTTTTCATTGCTTTTGGCATAGGCGGCAGCCACCCCTGAAGCGATGGCTACAAAAAGATCCAGTGTCGTAGGGAAAAGTCGTCCTGA
>Ga0256843_1000407_pt1 | contig 36698 bp, 36 predicted proteins | sample AlvinellametaG_FD_191572 | JGI IMG/M metagenome (GOLD analysis project Ga0256843, IMG submission 191572) | Pompeii worm associated microbial communities from hydrothermal vent at the East Pacific Rise, Pacific Ocean - Alvinella | ecosystem: Host-associated > Annelida > Integument > Unclassified ...
ATGAGACACTAGCGTGTGGAACAGGGATGTCTGCCTGTTTTTATAGAGCCTATAAAGAGGGAAAAGTAAAAAACAATATTGAAGTCTATCCGACAAGTGGAGATACGCTTTACATAGGGGTAAATGAAAGAACGATTACCTTTAAAGGGCGTGTGAAAAAAACTTTTGAAACGGAGTGGGAAGTTTAGGTGTTGTTTGTAAAAAACTGGAGGACTTAGAGTCCTGCAGCTTCTACAATTTTTGCTTGATGATCAGCAATTAACGGTTCAATGATCTCATCAAAGAGACCCCCACTCATAATTTCGTTAAGACGATAGAGTGTTAAGTTGATTCTGTGATCTGAAATACGGTTTTGTGGGTAGTTGTAGGTACGAATTCGACCACTTCTATCTCCCGTTCCAACCTGTGCTGCACGTTCTGCTGCATTTTCAGACTGTTGTTCGTGCATTTGAAGATCATAAAGACGTGCTTTAAGAACTTTCATCGCTTTTTCACGGTTTTTATGCTGTGATTTTTGATCCTGGTTTGTTACCACAATGCCTGAAGGCAAGTGTGTGATACGAACCGCTGAGTCGGTAGTATTTACCGACTGTCCACCACAACCACTTGAACGCATAACATCAATTTTAAGATCATTTTCATTAATGTCGATCTCTACATCATCAACTTCCGGCATAACTGCCACTGTAATTGCCGATGTATGGACACGACCTTGTGATTCTGTTTGAGGAACACGCTGAACTCTGTGTGTTCCACCTTCATACTTCAACCGAGAATAAACCTGTTCACCTTTTATGAGTGCGATCACCTCTTTGTAACCACCGGCATCACTAGGTGATGTACTCATAATCTCAATCTTCCACCCTTTAAGATCGGCATAACGTGTGTATGCACCAAAGAGATCTCCAACAAAGATGGCAGCTTCATCACCGCCGGCACCTGCACGAAGTTCTACGATAATGTTACGATCGTCATTTGGATCTTTTGGTAAAAGAAGCATTTTGATCTCTTCTTCTATCTGGGAGACCTGAGGTTCTAACTCTTTGAGCTCCTCTTTTGCCATATCACTCATTTCAGGATCGCTGAGCATCTCTTTTGATTCAGCTATCTCTTGAATAAGTGTTTTATACTCTTTTGCTTTTTCTACAATTGGTAAAAGGGAAGATTGTTCTTTTGAGAGTTCTGTCATCTTTTTGATGTCAGAAGTGATATCAGGTGAGCTTAGCAGTTCGCTAAGCTCATTATAGCGGTTGATAAACGGGGTAAGTTTATCTGCTAACATATGCTGTTAGCCTTATATAGCGTTTACAGCTTTGTGAAGACGGCTTACTTTTCTTGCAGCAGTCTCTTTTTTAAGAATACCTTTGCTAACAAATTTGTGAATTTGTCTGTTAGCAATTTTGAATGCTGCTTGTGCTTCTTCTTTGTTACCAGCTTCGATTGCTGAACGTACTGCTTTTACGATATTTTTAAGACGAGTTCTATAGAAACGATTACGCTCTGTACGAACGATAGTCTGGCGAATTCTCTTAATTGATGACTTGTGATTTGCCATATTAATGTGTCCTTTTTGGGAAATAAGTGCGAAATAATAGCTTAAAGATAATTAAAATTAAGTTAAAGAGTGGTAAAATAGCTTAAATTTAATAAAACCGTTTACCTAATGTATTGAAAAACAAGGACAACTCCTCCCTTTGGTCTAAGCCTCATTTTTGAATACAATATGCAAACTATATGTAATATTTAAAATTTTTATTGGAGAAGGAATGAAACTTTTTGGAACAGATGGAGTACGTGGGGAAGCTGGAAAATTTTTAACAGCTGAGATGGCTATGAAAGTTGCAATGTCTTTGGGAATTTATTTGCAAAAAAATGCAATAACAAAAAAGATACTTGTGGGGAAAGATACTCGTCGTAGTGGGTATATGATTGAAAATGCTATTGTCAGTGGTCTGACAGCTGTTGGTTATGATGTTGTGCAAGTGGGTCCAATGCCAACACCTGCCATTGCTTTTATTACGGAAAATATGCGTTGTGATGCTGGCATTATGATCTCGGCATCACATAACTCTTTTGAAGACAATGGTATTAAACTTTTTGACGGACATGGGAATAAATTTCCTTTGAGTGTTGAAAAGGAGATCGAATCTATCTATTTTAATGAAGATAAAATTCTTGAGGCACAGGCAAGAGGCAGAAAAATCGGGAAGGCAAAACGTATTGATGATGTTATAGGACGGTATATCATTCAGCTCAAAAACTCTTTTCCTGTTGAACTTACACTGCAAGGAATGCGTATTGTACTTGATACCGCAAACGGTGCAGCATACAAAGTTGGTCCAACAGTTCTGGAAGAGCTTGGTGCAGAAGTTATTGTATTGCACAATAAACCTGATGGTTTTAATATTAATGAAGGGTGTGGAGCGCTTCATACGAAGAAGCTTTGTGAAAGTGTTATGAAATATAGAGCAGACATAGGTATAGCACTTGATGGTGATGCCGATCGACTTGTTGTAGTAGATGAGAAAGGTGATGTTGTCGATGGCGATCAGCTTATTGGTGCTTTAGCAACACATCTGAATGAAAAAGGAATGCTTAAAGGTGATGGTATTGTAACTACAGTTATGAGCAATGCGGCACTTGAAGATTATATGAAGAAAAACTCACTTAAGCTCTATCGATCGGATGTTGGGGATAAAAATGTTTTAGAAGTTATGAAAGCGAAGGGGATTAATTTTGGAGGAGAACAGAGTGGGCATATTATTATGCATGATTTTGCAAAAACAGGTGACGGACTTGTAGCTGCTCTTCAGGTACTCTCTTTGCTTCTTTCTAAGAAACAAGTGGCTTCTGCGATCTTGAGACCATTCTCGCTTTATCCGCAAACTCTTGTTAATGTTAATGTTCAAACAAAAAAACCTCTTGACAAAATCAAAGGGCTCTCTGAACTGCTTGCTTCTGTAGAAGCTTGCGATATGCGTCATTTGATTCGCTACTCTGGTACGGAGAATAAATTACGTCTTTTGTTAGAGTGTAAAGATGCAAAACTTATGGAGCAAAAGATGCAAGAGCTTGTGAGTTTTTTTAAAAAAGCTCTCAATGACTAAGTTGAGTTTACGACTGCTTGCGATTCTGCTTTTTGCACTCGCAGGTATATTTATTATTGACCAAAATATAAAATCGCTTTTTTTGGAGGGGTATCGTTACTATAGTAGCTGTATTGACCTGATCCTTGTCTATAACAAAGGTGTTGCATTTTCAATGTTTGCATTTTTAACAGAATATTTGAAATATATTCAGCTTGTCTTGGTATTTGGTGTTTTAGGATATACCCTCTATTTGCGTAAACTCTGTTATGCACTCCCGGTAGGCATACTTTTAGGCGGCGCTTTTTCCAATATTTATGATCGGTTTATTCATGAGGGTGTTGTTGATATGGTCTATTGGCACTGTGGCTTTAATTTTGCTGTTTTTAATTTTGCCGATGTGATGATAGATTTGGCTGTTGTTTGGCTACTCATTTTAAACTTTAAACCACAGTTGTGTAAAAGTTAATAAGAACAAAGTACATTTTTGGTATAATTGCCCAAAATTATAAAAATGCTATGCGGCAATAACAGAACAAAAGGAAATTGATGGAAATCAAAGCAAATAAAATTAACGGTGCAAATGCTGAAATCGAAGCTACAATCTCTATGGATGAGGTGAATGCTAACGTAGAGAAAATTGCAAAACAATTAAGTAAAACTGCAAATATTCAAGGGTTTAGAAAAGGAAAAGTTCCTGTAGCTATTATCAAAAAACAGTATGGACAAAAACTTGTTGAAGATGCAGAAGCAGAAGCACTCCGTGAGGTTCTTTCAAAAGGTTTAGATGAACTTGGTATTAAAAATGATGCTTTAATTGGAGAACCGACTATTTCTAAATTTGACAAATCAGATGATAAAATTGAAGTAGCAGTTAAAGTTGCTATGAGACCAGAGATCAATCTTGACAATGTAGAAGAGTTTGTACCTGACTTTCAAAAACCTGAAGTTACAGATGAAGAAGTAGATGCTAGAATTAAAGAGATAGCAGAGGGGCAAGCACCTTTAGTTGATATTAAACGTAATCGTAAAATGAAAGAGGGTGATACTGCTGTTATCGACTTTGAAGGTTTTATTGACGGTGTTGCATTTGAAGGCGGAAAAGGTGAAGGTTTTGAGCTTCTTTTAGGATCGGGTCAATTTATTCCAGGTTTTGAAGATCAACTTATTGGCGTAAAAAGAGATGAAGAAGTTGAAATTACTGTGACTTTTCCAGAAGAATACGGAGCTAAAGATCTTGCCGGTAAAGAGGCAATGTTTAAAGTAAAAGTAAACGGTGTTAAAGTTAAAGATGATGTAGAAGTTAATGATGAACTTGCACAAAAACTTTTAAATAAAGAAGATGCAACTTTAGATGAATTAAAAGCTGAAGTGAAAAAAGCATTAGAGCAAGAGAAACTTGCAAAACTTTATAATGAAGATTTAAAACCAAAACTATTAGAAACTTTAGTAGAGAAAATTGAGTTTGACCTTCCTGAATTTGTTGTTGAACAAGAGATTGATATGGCAGTAAATAAAAAAGCTTCTACAATGAGTGAAGATGAAATTAAAGAGCTTCGTGAGAATCCTGAGAAACTTGAAGAGTTACGTGAAAGTTTCCGTGAAGAGGCAACAAGAAGTGTAAAAGCTACATTTATTATTGATGCACTTGCTTCAAAACTTGGAGTAAAAGTTGAAGAGCAAGAAGTAATGCAAACTATTTATTTTGAAGCAATGCAAATGGGTCAAGATCCGCAAAAAGCATATGAGCAATATAAAGAGGCAGGATACCTTCCGGCAATTCAAATGTCAATGGTAGAAGATAGAGTTTTAACAACTCTTTTAAATAAGAAAATAGAAGAGTAATATGAGTTATATTCCATATGTAGTTGAAAAAACGGGGCGCGGTGAGCGCTCTTATGATATCTACTCACGTCTTTTAAAAGATAGAATTGTTATGCTTAGCGGTGAAGTAAACGATCAAGTTGCTTCTACAATAGTTGCACAATTTCTCTTTCTTGAAGCAGAAGATCCGGAAAAAGATATCTATTTCTACATTAATTCTCCAGGTGGTGTTGTAACAGCTGGTATGGCAATATATGACACAATGAACTATATTCGTCCAAATGTCGCAACAATTTGTATTGGTCAGGCTGCATCAATGGGAGCATTCTTACTCTCAAGTGGTGAAAAAGGTAAACGTTATGCACTGCCTCACGCACGTATTATGATTCACCAACCACTTGGTGGAGCACAGGGACAGGCAACCGATATTGCCATTCAGGCCGAAGAAATTTTACGTATGAAAAAAGAGCTCAATGAAATTTTAGCAAATAATACAGGTCAAGATGTGAAAACAATTGAAGCTGATACAGATCGTGATAACTTTATGGGTGCTGCTGAGGCACAAGAGTATGGAATGATTGATGAGGTTTTGCTTAAAAGTGACAAAGAGTAATTAAAGAGGTGTGTTATGGCAGGTAGATTAAGAAAAAAAAGTCGTAGAAATATTGATGATACAGAAGTTGATGTTCCTGTTGTAAATGCTCTTGATATGAATAATGCTTCAAGTGATATTGAGATCTATGCTAAAGAGGTCTTAAATACATTAATACGCGATAATTTACCCCCTACACCAAATAATTTTTCGCTCTATTTTGATAGGCTTTTAGAAGATAAAAGTGAAAATCTTAGAAAACAAATATATTCTATTTTAGAACTTGAAGAGAGTAATGAAAATGAAAATACTATTATTTTAGAGCAGAGTCTTAAGCAAGGTTTTAGTTCTATTAAAGGTATTTTGGGTGTTACAGCAAATTTATATAAGAATATGTCTTTGATGACAAAAATTTTAGAAAAACGTAAAAAAGAGCTTGATAATAAACCGGAAGCAGAAGAAGCACTTGCAGTGATATCTACATTGGAAAATGATGTTGCAAAACTCAATTCAATTCTTAAAACTCAAAGTACACAGATGCGCACTATTTATGATGATACAGCAAAAATAGTGAAAAAAGTTGAAAATGAGACTATTTTTGATAACCAATTTGGAGTTTACAATAAACGCTATCTTTTAACAAAAATTGAGCAGGAGATGGGACTTATTAAAGAGTTTGGTCATAAAAGCTCTTTAATTATGATAGAGCTTTCTCGTGAACTTAAAAAGAGTATTAAAAATGAAAAAGCACTATTACTTATGGTGCGTACAATCGCGAGGCTTTTATTAAAAACATCAAGACGAAGTGATATTGTTGCTCACTATGGCAACGGTGTCTTTGCAATGCTTTTAAAACATACAGATATTGAGAGTGCAAAAAAAGCGAGTGAACGACTTTGCGATCTTGTTTCAAACTCAAATTTTTTCTTAGCAGATCGTGAAATTCAGTTGAAAATTTCTATTGGTGTTACCGATATTGATCCTGAATTTTCAGTTGAAGAGATAATAGTGAGTGCTTTGGATGGAATAGAGAAAGCTTATGAATTGAATAATATTGATTATGCAATATCTTTGAGAAAATCGAAGGAAGATAAAGAGTAATGAAGTTGAAAATTGTTGAATATCCAGATAAAAGATTACGTGAAAAATCAAAAGAGGTGACAGCTTTTGATGCAAATTTACATAAACTTTTGGATGCAATGCACCCTTTTATGATTGAAACAAATGGTATTGGACTTGCAGCTATTCAAGTTGAATATCCAATTCGTGCACTTATTTTAAATTTACCAGATGAAGATGGAAATCAACCACCGGAAAATCTTTTAGAAATTATTAATCCTGTTATGGTGTCAAAATCAGGTGAAACAACCTATCAGGAAGGATGTTTAAGTGTGCCACAGTTTTATGAAGATGTGAAACGATGTGATACGGTTAAAATTAACTATCAAGATAGAGATGGTAATACAAAAACACTTGAGGCTGACGGACTTTTGGCAATTGCTATTCAGCATGAGATGGATCATTTAGAGGGGATTTTATTTATTGATAAACTCTCTTATGCACGTCGTAAAAAGTTTGAAAAAGAGTACAAAAAACTTCAAAAAGAGCGAAAAACTAAAAAATCTGCTAAATAATATGACATTTTGTCATATTTTATAATTTAAAAATTCTTTTTTTCTATAATAATAGCAACTTTTTAGAAGGTTGTTATATGAAAAAGCTACTTTGTGCTACTAATGAGGGTATTGATGCAAAAGTTGTTGCTGTTGAGGCAACACTTACCAAAGGACTTCCTTCATTCTCTATAGTAGGAATGATTTCTACTGCTATTTCTGAGGCAAAAGAGCGTGTAAAATCGGCATTGCTTAGTAATGAATTCTCTTTTCCTCCAAAGCGCATAACGCTTAATCTCTCCCCTAGTGAACTTTCAAAATCGGGGTCACATTTTGACCTCGGTATTGCACTTTTAATCCTTTTAAATGAGTTTAAAGATGATTTTGAAGAGTGGTTTGTTTTTGGTGAACTTGGACTTTCAGGTGCTGTTAAAGAGACAGTGCAGCTCTATCCGCTTATTCTCTCTTTGGCAAATCAAGGATTAATTACCAAAGCAATTGTTCCAAAAGAGTCTTTAGAAAAGTTGTCAAAAATTCCTCATGTTGCTTTTTATGGGGTAGAAACATTGCAAGAGGCTTTGGAAGTTTTAAAATCTCCTGAGGCATTTAAACCATCACTTTCCAAAGATATTGAATACCCTTATTATGAGATTGGATCTGAGCGTTACTATTATGTAAAAGAGTATAAAGAGGATTTTATTGATGTAAAAGGTCAAGAGATTGCCAAGCGTGCTGCTCTTATTGCTGCTGCTGGTATGCATAATATTCTTTTAGAAGGAAGTCCCGGATGTGGAAAGAGTATGATCGCTTCGAGATTGCGTTATATTCTACCGCCAATGAGAGTATCTGAAATTTTAGATCTTGCAAAACTACAGGTTTTAGAGGGGAAAGAGCCTGATTTTAAGCCTCATCGACCTTTTAAAAATCCACACCATAGTTCAACGCCTGCCTCTATATTTGGGGGAGGAAGTCATAAAGCACGTATTGGTGAGATAGGTTTGGCAAATAATGGTATTTTGTTCTTTGATGAACTTCCTTATTTTAGCAAGAGTATTTTAGAATCGCTCCGTGAGCCTATGCAAGATAATAAAATCCGTATTTCTCGTGTACATTCAAAAGTGGAATATCCTGCAAATTTTCTTTTTGTGGGTGCTATGAATCCTTGTCCTTGTGGGAATCTTTTAGATGAAAATAAAGAGTGTCGTTGTAATGAACTTGAGATTCAGAAGTATAAAAATAGACTCTCGGAACCTTTTTTAGACAGAATAGATCTCTGTGTTGTTATGCAGAATGTACACGCTGATGATCAGCCGACTTATTCATCAAAAGAGTTACATAAAGAGGTTGTTAAAGCACATATCTTTTCAAAAGAGCGTGGACAAACTGTCGCTAATGCAAAACTGCAAGATGAAGATATTGCAAAATACTGTATTATGGATAGTGAGGCCTCAGACCTCCTTGAAATGGCAGTTGAACGTTTCAGACTCTCTTTTAGAAGTATTAAAAAGGTACAAAAAGTTGCACGTACGATAGCAGATTTGGCAGAATCAAATATGATAGAAAAAGAGCACCTTTTAGAGGCACTCTCCTATAGAAGACGGTAGTTATACGTTGTAATATGTCGCTTCTGGATGATAGACGACAAGCGCTGATGTTGATTGCTCGGGATGAATTTGGAATGTCTCGCTTAGTTCTATGCCAAACTCTTCAGGCTTTAAGAGGTTAAAGAGCGGGCGGTTGAGCTCAAGATCAGGGCAGGCCGCATAGCCAAAAGAGTAGCGGCTCCCCTGATAGCGGTTCATTCGTACATCGGCTAAGGTGCTTCCCTCATCCTCAGCAATAATACCAAGATCAAGACGGATCTGCTTGTGTGCTATCTCGGCAAGTGCTTCCGCAAGTTCAACACCAAGTCCGTGAAACTGGTAGTACTCTGTATATTCGCCTCTCTCATATATCTCACGCTCTATCTCGCTTAGTTTGCTTCCTGCACTTACACAGGTAAAGGCAACAACATCGTGGCGGTCGTTGTGAAAAAAGTCACTCAGCGCACGGTGTGGTTTTTTTCTCTGTCTTGGGAAAGTAAATACCTCTTCTGCACGACCGATAATATGCTCTAATGGCTCACGATTTATCTCATCTTCAGAGTTCCACCCTTCACTTGCATCAAAGACAAGCAGCGAGTTGTCATCACTGCGGCAAGGCCAATAGCCGTATAAAACAGTCGGTTCAAAGAGCTTTTCATCTAAAAATCTCGCTTTGAGTTTTTCATATGCCGGCCAGACAACTTCATCGAGCTGTTTTTGATATGCCTCTTTGCTCATCCCTTTTGAACTGTATCCCCAGCGTGATTTAAAGAGCAGTTTGTGGTTTATCCACTCAAATGCCATCTCAATTTGTTGTTGGGTGAGTTTTATCTCACGGCGTCCCCAGAATGGCGGTGTAGGAACGGGCACATCACGTGAAGGCATTTTGAGCTCCTCAAAAGGAGGGATGATGACCTCCTTCTCCTCTTTGCGCTCAACTTCAGGTGCATCGGGGTGAAGGTTTGTATCCATATTACCAGCTTCTATGCGGCTCATTGCCGTTACCCCGTCAAAGGCATCTTTACAGTAAAATATCGGACCGCTGTATGCCGGACGACAAAAGTCATCAATAAAACTGCGTGTCAATGCAGCTCCTCCGAGTAAAACAGGAATTTTTATTCCTTTTTCTTCTAATGTCGTTAGGTTTTCAAGCATTACCTGCGTTGATTTTACAAGCAGACCGCTCATACCGATAGCGGAGATGTTTGGATCATCAAGTGTCTCTAAAAATTGGTCAAGTTCTACTTTGATACCGAGGTTTTTGACTTTATAGCCGTTGTTTGAGAGAATAATATCAACAAGATTTTTCCCGACATCATGTACATCACCCTTTACTGTTCCAAGGACAAGTGTCGTATCGACTGCTTTTTCTACTTTTGGTAGATATGGATTGAGGTGATCAACTGTCTTTTTCATTGTTTCTGCCGATTGCAAAACAAAAGGGAGTTGCATCTCTCCTGATCCAAAGAGTTCACCGATAACTTTCATACCATCAATAAGAATTTCATTAACAATACGCTCTGGTGCGATGCGATGGCGTACCTCTTCAACAAGAGGAATCATACGCTCTTTATCTCCGTCCATTAAGAGTTTAGCAATCTTCTCTTCATCACTCATAGCAAGATACTCAGCATCTTCTACGTCATTATCAACTGCCTCTTTGGTACTAAAGTGTTCAATAAACTTAAAAAGCGGCTCCTCTCCACGATTGAAGATAAGATTGTTGCAGATCTCTTGATCTTCTTTACTAATTTTATTGATCGGAATGATATGTTTTACATTGATAATAACGGATGTGAGTCCCGCTTCTAAACAGTGGTGCAAAAACATAGAGTTAAGATATGGTCTGGCATCTTTGTCAAGTCCAAAAGAGATGTTTGAAAGACCCAGTGTTGTTCCTACTTCAGGATGGCGACGACGAAGCTCACGGATAGCCTCAATTGTATTGATTCCCGCATCAAGATACTCTTCATCTCCACTTGCCAAAGTAAAGGTAAGCACATCAAAGACAAGGTCCTCTTTTTTAAGACCGTGACGATTGGTTGCAAGGTCAATAATTCGTTCAGCAATGGCAATTTTGTTCTCAACCGTCTTTGCCATTCCCACTTCATCAATAGTGAGACAGACAAGTGCTGTTCCAAACTTTTTAGCCAACTGACAAACAGCATCAAATTTTTTCTCGCCGTCTTCAAGATTGACTGAGTTTAAAATAGGGCGACCACCAATGTTTTTAAGAGCAGTCTCAAGCCCTTTTGTCTGAGTAGAATCGGGCATAAGAGGAATGGAGATCTTTTGGTTGTACATTCCCATAACAGCATTCATATCTTTTGTCTCATCACGACCGGCAAAACCGACATTGACATCAAGAACATGTGCTCCTGCACGTACCTGTTGCTGTGCTACTGAGAGAGTGCCCTCATAATCTTCGGCTAAAATCAGCTCACGGAAGGCTTTTGAACCTGTTGCATTGCTTCGCTCACCCATAAGAAGGGGTGCTGGTTCTTGCATAAGCGGTACTGTGTTAAAGAGAGAAGCTAAAGAGTTTTCGTGGCTTCCGCTTGGTGCTTTTGGTGCGATATTGCTGACTCTATCAACAAGGGCACGAATATGTTGTGGAGTTGTTCCACAGCATCCACCCAAAAAACTTACACCGTCATACTTTAAGAAGTTCTCCTGCTTGTCGGCAAACTCATCGGGTCCCATCGGGTAGTAGGTATAACCGCCTCTGTTTTGCGGCAGTCCTGCATTGGCGTGTACCGAGATTGGTTTGCTCCAAAGCTCTGAGAGTGTTTTTACATGTTTTTCAACCTGCTCAGGTCCTGTTCCACAGTTAAATCCAAGTGAGAGGATATTAAAAGGCTCCATAATGGTTGCAATGGTCTGTGCATCAGTTCCTATGAGCATAGAGCCGCTGAGCTCAATGGTTACCGAGACCATTATGGGAATTTCAACTCCTCTTTGGCGGTTTGCCTCTTCGCAGGCGTGCAGGGCTGCTTTTATCTGAAGCGGGTCTTGGCAGGTCTCAAGGAGAAAAATATCAACTCCACCATCAATGAGTGCAAGACAAAACTCCGTATAACCCTCAAACATTGCATCATAAGTGATGTGTCCTAATGATGGTAATTTTGTTCCCGGACCGATTGAGCCAAGACAAAAGCGTGGATGCTCTGGAGTTGAGAACTTTTCACACTGCTTTTTTACAAGCTCTGCACCGGCACGTGTGAGTTCATAGGCACGATGCCCTATTTGATACTCATCAAGAACCCAACTGAATGAGCCAAAAGTATTGGTTGTAATGAAGTCTGCACCGGCAGTAAGATAGGCAGAGAATATATCATTCATAATCTCGGGGGCAGTAACATTAAGGAGCTCATTACATCCCTCATTGCCCTCCCAAGCCTCTTTTGGGATCTGATCATCACGCTGCTGGAGCTGTGTTCCCATAGCACCGTCTATAATAAGCGGGCGCTTTTTGATAGTTTGCAGTATATACTTTTGTGTTGTCATATGCTCACATCTTTCTAGTTAGTTATGCTATTTTAGCAAAAAGGAGCATAAAAATCGCTTTGTCTTACTTCCCAATGTTTTTGATGTAAGCTAAATTTCAAGATTTAATTTGGAGTTAAAAGTAACGGGTTATAATAATTTTTGAAATATTAAGGAGATATATATGTATAAAAAAGTTCTTGCAGCTTCTATAGTTGCGGCATCACTCTTTTTGAGTGGATGTGGGGAAGAGAGCACAAGTTGTCGTTTTAATGTACAGGCTGATCTTGATGAGGGAAATTTTGATTCGGCTATTACAGCATTAAATGGTTCATGTAAGGATGCTTTTACCGCGAGTGATCGCTATTTTAATTTGGCATCTGCTTATATGGGGAAGTCGGGCTTTGGTGCTATTGATGTTGTTAATATGGTTTTAGATTCAAGTGACAGTAATGACAGTGCATTCTCTGCATTGACACGGAGTGTTTCAGAGAATAAAAAAGAGAGTTCTTTGGAATATTTGGCAGAGGCGAAAACATATTTTTTACTTTCAGCTAATCCTGATGCAAACAAGAGCTCTGTTACAACAGCTGTTTGTGATGTAAATAGTAGTGATACACGTATAGACAATGCCTGTTTTTATGTTGGTTTTGCACAAACATTTCAGGCAACGACTACTGTAACTTACTTAACAAAAGATGTTGATGGTCTGGTGGACTCTATTAATGATAACAACAAAAATGAGACACCAATTGATATGAAAGCAAGTTTAGATGCACTTTCATGGGCAACAGGAGCAACAAGCTTACCGAACGGATCAACGATAACAGCGTCAGCAATCACCATAGAGGGGAAAGCTTATAAGCATCTTGTTGTTTTACAAAATGGAGAGAGTTTTTATAGATTAGCGGATGCCTCTGCGCCAAGTACAGAGAGTTCAACGCTTGTTACCAATGGTTATTGTGATATTGACGGGAATAAGAGTAATTGTGAAGGTATTGAAAAAGCTGATGGTTCTATTATAGAGAATGCTCCGGTAGAATGTTATGCCTGTCCTGTTGGCGGTGATAATAATAGTACAAATGTAGCTAATCTTCTTGTAAATGCACTTAACGGAGGAACAGATGTTTTATCAAGTGTAACGGATGATGAAGATATCCATAAAAGTATTGATGAATTTGTTCAAGATATTACAGGTGACAGCAATGCAAAAGCAGGTGATGTGAATGTTACTTTGGAACAAGTATTGAATTACTTGAATAAATAGAGGGGAAAATAGATGAAAAAATTAATACCATTATCACTTTTTGCATTGAGCTCATTGCTCTATGCGGATATGTCAACACAAGAGTTTTTGTATAAAGATGCAAGAATTATGAGTATGGGTGCAGCCAATACTGCTGTAGGGGGTTATTCTACAGCAGTATTTTATAATCCTGCCGGACTTATAAATATTAAAAAGAGTCACGGTTACGAGGTTGAACTTCTTGGTCTAAGTGTTTCAGGTTCAAAAGATATTAAAACTTTTGCTGATGATCTTGATAATGCAGATACCGATCAGCAAACAATAGATGTAATTAAACAGCATGCCGGTGAAACATATAACCTCACAGCAGGAAACTACTCCTCTGTTTCATATCATACACAAGGAGATCTTGCCCTCTCTATTGGACTTTTGGCTGCTGCGGATGTGAATATTTTTCCTCATGCATACAGCGGAGCAAATGGACTTTTAGAAACACACTCTCGTGCATATGGTGGAATTATTCTTGGTGCTGCAAAAAGATACGATAACGTTATGGGTGGTGATTTGACTGTCGGTTTAGGTCTGAAATATATTACACAAAAATCATATGAAGTTGGATTGGATACAGAAGAAGTTGAACAGCATCATGATGATTTGGCAACGTATATTCAAGATACCTATGAAGTTGAAAATTCAGGTTTTGGTGCAGATATTGGTCTTTTATATGAACCATATATCTTACAAGGATGGCATCCTTCTATTGGTTTGAGTGTTATGAACCTTGGTACACTTGATTTCGACAATGCCTATGGTGCACAACCGACAACTATTAATCTTGGAGTATCAATTGCTCCGGATGTTCCTTACTTAAACTCCTTTATTGTTGCTATGGATTATGTTGATCTTACGAATGCACAACAGGCACGTGTACGAAACTATCATCCATACAGAACGCAAGATCAGTATGATAATGCAGATATTGATTATGACTTTATGCAGCATTTTCGAGCTGGTGTAAAGTGTGGTATTTGGGATAATAAATGGGTAACAACAACACTCAATGCAGGTCTTTATCAAGGTGCTTATACAGCTGGTATTGATCTGCAACTGACACTCTTGAAAATACAATTTGCTACCTATCAGGAGCAGATGGGTGCAAAAACAGGACAACTTGAGGATAGACGCTATATTGTTGGTCTTGGTATAGGCTGGTAATCTTTTTTTGAGAGGGTTTGTCCCCCTCTCTTCTTTACTTCTAACAAAATCTCCCAAAAAATATATATTGACGAAATAAATTAAAAAACTATTGACTTTGTTCGTCAAAAGAGAGTATAATGACGATGAAAATCAATAATAAGAGAGGTTTAATCGTTAAATGGTGATTGCATATATAAGACCAGATAAGAATTTTGCACCTGCACATGAGCAGTTGCAGTTGATAAATTCTTATGCTATTGCAAACGATCTTGTTATTGATGATGAGTTTGTAGATTATTCATCGCAAAACAAGCGTCTTGATGCGCGAAGCGAAGTTACGAAATATTTTCAGTCAAAACAGAAAACAGTTGTCTTGATTTATGATGTTTGGGTTCTGACAACATATATGGAAGATTTAGTGCAGATGATCTCTTGTTTGTTGAAAAATGAGCATGAAGTGCATTTTATTAAACAATCTGTTATAATTTCGCAACAAAGCAACGTGATGCTTGTTTTGGGTTTAATGGATCAACTTCGCCAAAAACTTCAGAGTGAGTCCAAGCGGGTTATCGGACGACCGAAAGGGAGTCGCTCAAATTCAAAATTTGATGTTTACATTAATGAGATTATTACCTTCATTAAAGAGGGTAAGAGTGTGAGTGAGATGGCTAGAAACTTGAATGTAAGCAGAAGTTCACTAAAAGACTATATTGAGTCTCGTGAATTGAAGCAGGTTGCATTTGGATCTTTGTTGCCGGAAGCACCAAAAGATGCAGAAGAGCAGGTGATCAACACTATCACCTGTCCAAATTAAAAATCGGGAGAACTATATGAGTGAAGAGAAGAAAAAAAAAGGTATTAAAATACCTACTCCGTGGAGAATTAAAAGATACTATGTCTATGCATTAGCAACTATCGTTGCCTTAGGATTGCCATGGATCCATATAAATGGACATCAGTTTTTTATGTTGAGTTTTGATAAAATGAAACTCGATTTGGCTTTTGTACAGTTTGATATGCAAGAGCTCTATTTGATGCCATTTTTGTTGATGTTAATGTTTTTAACTATTTTTGGTATGACGGTAATGGGTGGTCGTGTATTTTGTGGATGGGTATGTCCGCAGACGACATTTCGTGTAATTTATCGTGATCTCATTGAGACAAAACTGCTACATCTTCGTAAACGTATTGGGAACAAACAGCAAGAACCTGATATGTCAAAACCTGAAAACAAGGTGAAAAAAGCTATTGCAATTGCGATTTGGGCTGTTTTGGCGATTATTGCCGGTGCTGACTTTATGTGGTACTTTATTCCGCCAGAGACATTTTTTCAATACTTAATGCATCCGTCTGAACATATGGTTATGATTGGTTTTGTTCTTGGTATTGCACTCTTCTTAATTTATGATATTGTTTTTCTTAAAGAGAATTTTTGTATTTATGTATGTCCATATTCTCGTGTACAATCTGTACTCTATGATGAACATACGGTTATGGCAATCTATGATGAACACCGTGGTGGGAAAATTTATGATAATGTACAAAATGTACACCATAAAATTGTTCATAATCAAAAAGAGCTTCATGAGATTGATCCAGAGGGTGAATGTACAACCTGTGAGAAGTGTGTGACTGTATGTCCGACACATATTGATATTCGTAAAGGTCTGCAACTTGAATGTATTAACTGTCTTGAGTGTGTGGATGCTTGTACAACTGTTATGGGTAAACTCGGTAAACCATCTCTTGTAACATGGTCAAGTAACTATGAAATTGTTGATAGAAAAGGTAAAACGAGATATTTCCGTCCAAAAGTTCTTGCTTATATGGGACTTCTTGTTGCAATTATGTTCGCACTTGCTTATATGAGTACAACAAAAGAGCATATGCTTTTAAATATTAACAAAGAGACAAGACTCTATGCAATTAAGCATTTACCAAATAACAAGTTTACAGTCGAAAACTCATATGTTTTCTTATTGCAAAATACAGAGAACAAGCCAATGAAATTTTTCTTTGATGTTATTCCTCCAAAAGGTATGAAAGGTAAGATCTCTATCTTAAAACCTTCACGTCCGTTTAGAGTTGTTCCTGGTGTTAAAAAGAAAAAAATTGTTACACTTGTTACGCATGATATTCTTGTTGATAACAATAGAAAAGATACAATCTTACCTATTAAGATCCATGCATATGCACTTGATAAAGATGGAAAACCAAGTAAATATATCTCTGTTTACAGAGAGACTACTTTTGTCTTCCCTAAAGCAAATGTTCTTGGAATAAAATAGTAATAATAGTTCTTTAACTCTAAATCTGCTAAACTTCATTAGATACTATTTAACTAATGGAGTGATGCAGTGTTTAGAAAAATTATAAAATTTCTTTTTTATCTTGTTACTTTTTATATTGTTGCAGGATTTTTCCTCTTTCCTTTTTTAAAATCACCACTACTCAATACTGTTAATAAAGAGCTCAATGCAGAAGTAACTGCACAGTCAATTGCTTTTAATCCACTTTTATGCTCTGTTACTATTTCGCAATTGCAACTTGATTCACAACAAAAGAAAAAACTTCTCTCAATTGAGAAGATTAACTTAAATATTGACCCCTCCTATCTTTTGATTGGAGCTCTAAAAGTTAAGAGCTTTTTTATTACAAAACCGCAAATATCTCTGATACGAGAGAAACAAGGGAACTTTAATTTTGCAAATATACTCAAAGAGTCTCACCCTGCACAAGAGCCCAAAAAAGAGAATAAAAGCTCTTTAAATATGCGTATTATTGTAGATAATATTACATTGGAGCGTGGAGAACTTCTTTTTCATGATTATACCCATAAGACACCTTTTGCTATCTCTTTGGAGAATATAGGTTTTTGGTTACGTGATTTTGATACAAAAAAATTGCATAAAAAGAGTGCAAATTTACATTTCTATGCAAAATTGGGAGATGAAGGTTTTGTAGATCTTAAGAGTAAAATAGCTGGTATTGAGCCTATTGTCATTAATGGAAATTTAGATTTTGCAGCCAATAAACTCTATACAGAGTGGCGATATGTTCAAGATATGTTGCATCTTGAAGTAGCAGACGGAAAACTTTCATTTGGAGCACATTTTGCCTATAACAGTGGGCAGAGCGATGCTACGCAAATTAAAATTGACAATATGAACATTTGTTCTCTTCGTATAAAAGTAAAAAATAAAGCAAAAGAACTGTTAACACTGCAATCTCTTGATATTAACAATACAGATATCTTACCAATGAAGCAAGATGTGCATATTGGAAGTATAAGTCTTGACGGCCTAGCAATCAATGCAGAACGATATCGTAATAAAAAGATAGACTGGGTAACGTATTTGCAGAGTAAAACAACTGTGAAGAGAAAAATTTCTCAAAAAGAGACAAAAAAAGAGAGTGCATCAAAACCGTGGAAGCTCTATTTGGATGATCTTGATCTGAAGAAGATAAGTTTGGCATTTCGAGACAAAGCTGTTGCTCCAGCGGTTACAACAAAAATACATGATCTCTCGGTAAAAGCAAAAGCGATCACTCTTCTTGGAGAGAAAGCATTCCCTTATACAATTATGTTACGCCTTAATAAAAGCGGAAAATGTAAGATAGCAGGGCGAGTTGCCCATAAAGAGCTTAGTTTACAAACAAATGCAGAGTGTAGTAATCTTAATATTGTTCACTATCGTCCCTATATAGATAGTGCAGCAAAAAGTCAGTTACAGCGTTACAATATTATTCTGCAACGTGCTTTACTTGATTTTAATATCAATCTTGATCTTCACAAAAAGAAGCAAGCAATGCAAATAGCTCTCTCAAAGAGTAAAGTGGATCTCAAAAAGCTCATTGTTGTAAAACGCCGATCGAAAAAACGAATTGTACGATTTGATAATTTTACAATTGCTGGATTGAATTTTAATAATTTAAAAAAATCTTTGCATATTCAAAGTGTGATACTTCAAAAACCTTTAGTGTCAGTAGAGAGAAAATGGAATGGTAAAATAGATCTTACAGAGCTTGTTGTTGCTAAAAAAACGGCACATAAAAGGAAAAAGCGCAAAAAAGCAAAAGCAAAAGCAAAAAAAAGCTCCTCTTATCGGGTAAAGATAGATACAATTGCACTCAAAAGAGGTTTGGTCCTGTTGCATGACAAAAGCAAAGAACTTCTCAAGCCACAAACACAGCGTCTTGATCATATTTCTTTTCGTGTAAACAATTATGATTCCAAACAGGGTAGCTGGATGCGTTACAGTACGTTTATACGATTAAACACAAAAGGAAAGATCTCAGCTAAGGGGAAAGTGAGAGTAACTCCTTTAACACAAAGAGGAAGTCTGTCATTGAAAAATATAGACCTCAGTGCGATTACTCCATATTTGGAGAAAAGAAGTTATCTTCGTGTTGATGATGGTCGTCTCTCTTGTAAAGTTTATGAGAGCTATAAGCCTTCAAAACATTATCCGGATCTACATATGCGTGGTAATTTGGACCTGGAGTCTCTCTTTGTATCAAATAGCAACGATAAAGACAGTGCACTTTTCTCCTTAAATGAGTTACGTGTCAAACCTTTTACGCTCGAACTTTTTCCAAACAGACTCTATATTGATGAGCTTGATGTAGATGCATTTTATGTCGCAGCAAAAATCGATCAAAATAAAACAATTAACTTTGCAAAGCTTATGAAAAAGAGTAAAGTTATCACAAAGGCACCCAAAAAGCGCGTAGCAGCAACAAAAGAACAAAGTAATCCTTTCCCTGTTAAAATTGTTAAAATTAATGTTAAAAACGGAAGTGCAGAGTTTCAGGATCTTTCATTGCCGATCCAGTTTAAAACAAATATTCATGATTTAAACGGAGCACTCTATGCGATCTCAAGTACACCGGGAGATACAACATATGTTGATATTGCCGGAGAGGTTGATAAGTATGGATCGACAAAACTCAAAGGGAGTGTTGATAGTTTTAATCCAAAAGATTATACAGATCTTAACTTTAACTTTAAAAATTTGGATCTACACTCTATGAGTGGGTACAGTGCCTCTTTTGCAGGATATGAAATTGAATCGGGGAAACTCTATTTGGATCTGGGATATAATATTTTACACTCAAAACTTCAGGCAACGAATAATATTATGATTAAAAATATTAAGCTTGGTAAAGAGATAGAGGGTAAAGATGTTCATCACCTCCCTTTAGGCTTTGTTATTGGCTTACTTGAAGATAGTGACGGCATTATAGATATTGATCTTCCAATAGCAGGGGATGTAAATTCTCCTGATTTTAAATATGGTAAAGTCGTCTGGAAGACACTTGGAAATTTAATAGCATCAGCAGTAACATCACCATTTAGATTTTTAGGTTCAATGATGGGTATCAGCGGCGATACTTTAGAGTTTGTCGCTTTTGAGTATGGACATACAAATATTACCCCTCCACAGAGAGAGAAGCTGGACAAGATAGCGAAAATGATGAAAAAACGTCCGAAAATTCTTTTAGAATTATCTGGTACATATGATGAGGTTGGAGATCTTTATGCCTTGAAGCAGAAAAAACTTGTGGCAATGGTTATGAAAATTAGTGGTAACGAGAATAAACAAAACGCTAAAACAACCTTGAACAGCGATATTTTAGAAGAGGTTTATAATGAATTGAGAGATGATGATGGTATAGATCAGCTCAAAACGAAACTTCATAAAAAATATAAAGATAAAAATGCTTTCCAAAGAGCATATCAAAATGCTCTTTTACGACTTGCAACAAAAGTTCAGCATGTTGATCCAAAAGAGTTAAATGCTTTAGCGAAAAAGAGAGCTTATATGATTAAAACTTATCTTATAAAAGAAGTTTCAATTGCCCCTAATAGAGTAGTTATGGGCAATATCAAAAAAGTTAAAGAAAATTCAAAACTCTTAAAAATGAAATTGAATATTAAAGTACAAAGTAAAGTTAAATAATTTTTTGCTATAATTGTGCCACTTGTTTTTTTTAAAACACCTCTAAAATTTTATAAAGGTAAACAATGGCATTTTCAAAAGAAAATCGAAAAGGTACCCTTTCGGGTATCATTTTTGTTGCAATTTTCGCAGCAGCAGCAACTGCAATTGCGCAGATCTCATTTATACATAAGCTGGGAATATCCCCACTTGTAATTGGTATCGTTTTAGGTATCTTTTACGCAAATACGCTCCATCAGCATATTCCTAGTGAGTGGGGAACAGGTATTACATTTTCAGGAAAAAAAATTCTACGTTTTGCAATTGTATTTTACGGTTTTCGTATTACATTTCAGCAGATTATGGATGTTGGGCTAAGCGGTTTTACTGTTTCGCTCATTATGCTCTCTACAACTTTTTTACTTGGAACCTATTTAGGTATTAAAGCATTTAAAATGGACAGAGAGACATCTATGCTTACAGCAGCAGGTGGTGCGGTATGTGGTGCAGCCGCTGTTCTTGCTACAGAGCCGGTTTTAAAAGCAGAAGGGTATAAAACTGCAGTTGCAGTCTCAATGGTTGTTCTCTTTGGAACAATTTCAATGTTTTTATATCCTGTGCTTTATGCTTCTATTATTGAGCCGGCGAGTGGATTTTTACATATGACTCCTGAACAGTTTGGTATCTATACTGGGGGAACTATTCATGAAGTAGCACAGGTTGTTGCTGTTCCTGCTTCTATTCCAGGTGCACCTGAAGTGATGGCAAACTCGGCAGTTATTGTTAAAATGACACGTGTGATTATGATCGCTCCAATGTTAATTCTTTTAGGGATCTATCTCTCTATGGAGGCAAAAAAGAGCGGAAGAGCAGGTGATAAACTACAACTTGTAATTCCGTGGTTTGCAGTCTATTTTATTGGGATGGCAGGTTTTAATTCACTGGATCTAGTTCCTCATAATATTGTTGCGACAATTAATCAAATAGATACGTTCCTGCTTACAATGGCTATGACGGCACTTGGAATGGGAACTATCTTCTCAAAATTTAAAGGGCTTGGTCTTGCACCGCTCTATACGGCAGGTTCAATGTTCGCATGGCTTGTGCTTGGTGGCTTTGTGGTTACAAAATTGGTTACGGGGGCTCTCTCTTAGGAGGGTGACTTTCCTTCTTTTATAAAACTATTTGAAAAAAGATTATATAATCATATAAATAGTTTTTTTAAGGAGCCTCAAAGAGATGTCTGCACTTCCAAATACACTCAACTCTTTTTGGTTATGGCGTGAAGTTTATGCAAAACTTGGCGTCTCCAATCCTGCCTATAAATATTGGAAAAATACACATACACTGAAATTGAACAACAAATATCTTTTCATTCAAAAAGATACACTCCCTTTAAAACACGCATTTATTCAAGAACAGCTCACTGATCTTTCAGGCTATTTACCTATTAAATACGCTTCTGACCAGCTTCATACAAACGAACATCTGTTCATAAGCGATAAAATGCGCTTACACAGGGAGTTTGAGTACAAATTTGTAGCTGATATAAAATTTGTCAATATTCGTAAATTTTTTCGTGAAAATGGAATTGTTGTTGCGAAAAATTCATTAATTCAATTGGCAAAGATCAAAGATCTTGAGATTACGGCAGATGCAACATTTTATAATCTCAAAGATGATTATGGTTTAGTGGTATATAGTTAATGGATCTTTTTTTTATTGAATTTCGGGACCCTCTTTTTTCGATTATTATCTTTTTTGCCCTGATTTTTGTAATTACATTTTTCTCTTATTGGTGGGGACGTTATAAACGAACTCAGGATTCTCGTCATCTCGATCGCTTTTTACGACAGTTTAAAACACTCCCGTCAAAAGATGAACTGCAAGTACTTATTTCGAGTGGAGAACTCTCTGAGAAGTCTTGGTTGCTACTTGCAAATTCCTATTATAAAAATGCGGAGTATGAAAAGAGTATTGAGATCTACAATGAAATACTCAATGTAGGTACACTTAAAAATGCGAAAGAGACTATGTTCTTATTGGGTAAAACTTACTTTAAAGCAGGTTTTTTAGAACGTTCAAAACAGGTTTTTTTAGAGATTCTAAAACGAACGCCGAGAACACCACAGGCGCTTCATTATTTACTGCTAATTTATGAGTATATGCGAGATTATAAGTCAGCATTAGACCTTTTAGAACCTTTAGATGAGTTAGGTGAAGATATTAGGCTTGAACGTGCTTATTTAGAGTCTCTCATTGTTATAAATGATCCGAAAACAGAGCCGAAAGTTAAGCTTGAAAAACTTCTACTCATTTATAAGGAAAATCATACCTTAAGCTATCTTATTTTTGAATATCTTTTTCGTGTAGATCCTAAAGTGGCGTGGGAAAATTTAGATCTTACAAAGGTGGAGTTACTTACGGAACTCTTTTGGAACTGTGATACAAAAGATTTGAATTTAGATATAATTTCACAAAGTTCTTTTTTACAGGAACTCTATAGTGCAAGAGGTGATTATAGCTTGAGTAAAAAGAGTGATGTTTTTGAGTTTGATCTCTTGATCAAGCTTGAATCAAAAGCAAATGCGACACTTGGATTTGAGTATATATGCAGTAATTGTAAAAGTGTTTCCCCTTTTGCTTATAGTCGCTGTAGTGTTTGTCACGCTCTTGATACGGCACAGGTAGAGTGGAGTTTAATACGAGATTACAGAAAGGATTTTAGTGAAGAAAATAACTCTTTTCAGTGATGGTAGTGCTCTTGGTAATCCTGGTCCAGGCGGGTATGGTACAATATTGCGTTACGGAGAGAAAGAACGGGAATTGAGTGGCAGTGAGCCATATACAACAAATAACAGAATGGAGTTAAGAGGGGTTATTGAGGGGTTAAAGGCCTTGAAAGAGCCGTGTGAGATCGATATAATTTCTGATTCTTCTTATGTTGTAAAGGGAATTAATGAATGGCTTGTGAACTGGATTAAAAGAGATTTTAAAAAGGTGAAAAATCCTGATTTATGGAGAGAATATATAGAGGTTGCAAAACCACATAAAATTCATGCTATATGGGTACGTGGTCATGATGGACATGTTGAGAATGAGCGTTGTGATAAACTTGCTCGTGATGCGGCACAAGAGGCAAAGGATTTTGGCTAAAATGAGGAAAAAATGCACAAAAATATAGAAACATTAGAAGATAAATTGGGATATGAGTTTAAAGATAAAAAGCTCATTATCGAAGCGCTGACACATAAAAGTTATAAACAGCCCTACGATAATGAGCGCTTGGAGTTTTTAGGAGATGCAGTTCTTGACCTTATTGTTGGAGAGTATCTGTTTCACAAATTTAAAAATTCAGATGAAGGAAAGCTTTCGAAAATTCGTGCATCATTGGTAAATGAAACGGGTTTTGACAAGTTGGCTAGAGCTTTAAAGCTTGGAGATTATATTTTACTTTCAAATGCAGAAGAAAATAATGGAGGAAGAGATAAATCATCTCTCCTCTCTAATGCTTTTGAAGCTATTATGGGAGCTATCTATCTTGAAGCAGGATTAAAAAAAGTAGAAGAGATAGCAATTCGTTTAATAGAAGAGAACTACAAAGAGATCTCTCTTGATTCACTCTTTAGAGATTTCAAAACAACACTTCAGGAGTTGACGCAGGCTCGTTTTGGGGTGACTCCTGAGTATAAAGTAGTTGCTTCACGTGGTCCGGATCACAAGAAGGAGTTTGAAGTCGCTGTCTTTATTGAAGAGAAAGAGTATGCACGTGCTATTGGAAAAAGTAAAAAAATTGCACAGCAAGAAGCTGCAAAAATTGCAGTAGATATGCTCAAAGGAGAGAAAGAGTGAATAGTTTTGGAATGAAATTGCGTTTTTCTACTTTTGGAGAGTCTCACGGAAAGGCTTTAGGGTGCATCTTAGATGGTGTTCCTGCCGGTTTGGAGATAGATGAAGCTTTTATTCAAGCGGAACTTGATCGTAGAAAACCAGGCAAGAGTGAGTTTGAAACAGCACGAAAAGAGGCAGATAAAGTAGAGATACTCAGTGGTGTTTTTGAAGGGTTAAGTACAGGTACTCCGATCGCTATGATTATCTACAATACAAATCAAAAATCACGCGATTACTCTAATATAAAAGATGTCTTTCGCCCTGGACATGCTGATTTTACCTATTTTCATAAATATGGTTTGCGCGATTATCGTGGCGGCGGACGAAGTTCTGCACGTGAGACGGCTGCACGTGTAGCTGCGGGGGCAATAGCTAAACTGATGTTGGCAAAACTCGGTATTGAAGTCTTAAGTGGTATTAGTGAGGTTCACGGTATTCAAGCGGAGTCATTTGATTATGATAATGTTTCAAAGAGTATTATCTATGCACTTGATCCTAATGTTGAAGAGGCTCAAAAAACAGCTATTTTAGAAGCAAAAAATCGTCATGATTCCGTTGGTGGAGTCTCTCGAGTCGTTATTAAGGGGGCACCTGTCGGTCTTGGTCAACCACTCTATTATAAATTAGATGCACTGCTTGCGGATGCTATGATGGGTATCAATGCTGTGAAGGCAGTTGAAATTGGTGATGGTGTTCTCTCTTCTCGTGCATTAGGTTCACAAAACAATGATGCTATTCGTGCTAGTGGTTTTGAAACAAATCATGCAGGCGGTATTCTTGGCGGTATCAGTAATGGGGATGAGATAGTGTTAAATGTTTATTTCAAACCAACACCTTCTATTTTTCAAGAGCAACATACTATTACAACAGAGAATAAAGAGGTCGATTTTTCTCTTAAGGGACGTCATGATCCTTGTGTGGCTATTCGTGGAACTATTGTATGTGAAGCAATGGCAGCACTTGTTATTGCTGATATGTTGCTGCTTAATATGGGCTCTAAAATGGATGGAGTAGTGAAATATTACGCCTAAGTGCGTCTAAAAATCACCATCATCCCCGAACTCTTTATCGAGTTCTTTCTGGTAGGCTTCATCTTTCTCTTGTTTTAGCTGCGCTTTTGTCAGTACTGTTTCATGTAAAAATTCACCAAAAAATGTTTTCGACTCTGTTTTGGCTAAAAAGAGATAGATACCGGCAAGCAGTCCTATAAATGTTATGGCTGCAATGAGCTTTTGTATTAGATTAAATCTTTGAATAGGCTCTTTTTTACGAATTTCACAGATACCTCCGGGACAGTGTTGTGGAGCACCTTTAATCATCGCTTTGTAGATCATACATCCGACACAAATAGAAAAAGTACTCTCTAGGATCATTAATGTCAGGCAGAGAACGCAGATGAGTACTTTATAAAAAGTAATATCCCAGTGTAAAACAAACCAATCAAGCATAGGTATAGAGATTAGCCAACCAAGTGTCCAGGCAAAGCGTTTTTGCAGACCGCCGACATATTCCGGTTTTTGGTTTTGGACAATAAATTTTCCTAAAAGGAGTGAAGGCGAGTATTTTGGAGTGATTATACGTGCCGTAAAATCAATAAATAAAAAGGCTAAATAGACTCTTGCTACAATAATATGGTTATAACCTATTCCAACAAAGATGACTATCATTCCAAGAGTTGCTAGAATACCAGCAGCTGCACGTGCTTCCCTTTCGTTAATAACCGTAACATCATATCCCGGAACAACTTCTCCGTAATTAAGTAAAAAATTTTTTAAATTCAAACTTTTTTTCCTTTTAATACAACAGTATCGTTGAGCGCAATTGAGGAAGATTCTCCAACTATTTTTGCAAAAATACCTCTGTCATTTTTAAGGAGTTTTGGTAATTTTGAGTTGAGTGTAGAGAGACCTTTGCAAAGGGTGCAGTTTTGTGTAATTTCAAGAATTGTATTGCCTATTGTAAGCCTCTCTCCTGGTAAGAGGTGATAGGGATTGATATCGACGAGAATATTTTCACCCAGTGAACCGGCAGTAAGATCAATATTTTGTGATCGAGCTAATTCATAGCTGTCTATAGAAGTAATGAGTACTGCTCTTTGTGCATCTTTGGTATAGAATTTGTCGCCTACAATACCATTTTTATCTATGGTAATGGTTTTTGGGAGCTCTTTTGTTTTTGCCTCATCATCTTTTGTAATATAGAGGGCTACTACTTTTCCTTGCATTGTGTTATCCATTTTTATAATATGACTTTTTTTGTAAAATCTATGTTGGGAAACTGTATAGAGTTTGAAAAAAAAGTCTTCATTGTGTTGTTGTGTAAGTAAAAGAGCAGTCTAAAACTGCCCTTTTAAGAGAGAAGGGGCAAAAACTATTTGATTTTTGCTTTCCCTTTATATGTTTTTCCTTTAAGATCAACTGCAACTAATTTTACTTTGTCACCTTTTTTGCCGATCCCTTTAAATTCAAATTTAAAGATAGGGTTTTTAGATAAAAACTGTGAAGTTGACATATCTAAAACAGTCTCTTCATTTAACGTAGCAGTTAAATGCGTAATAAAGTTTGCATTCTCTCTGCTTCCTGTTTTTTTCTCAGCCATATTATATGTCATCATTGGATGTTTTACCATCGCTTTAACTTTTACAACACCGTTTTTTAATTTTGCTTTTGCTTTAATACCAGCCATTATTTTTCCTTAATATATTTAATTTTTTAAAGAGTCTGTTTAGGGATTAACCTTCACATCCACCAAGTGCAACATCTAAAGTTTTCTTCGCAGCATAAAGTTTTCCGTCTTTACCTTGTGCAACAATAGTGATAGTACCAGATTTAGCCATTTTGATTTTAATAGAGTATTTGTTAACACTATATTTGTTTGGCTCAACTACAAGCACTGCAGCTTCTGGATTTGCATCTTGAAAAACTGCAATAGTTTTAACATCTTTTGAAGTTGAAAAATCAACAGGAATAGCTCCACCGTTACTTGCAACATCCGGTGCAGTAAGTTTTACACCCTCCATTGTTAAAGCTGTAGAACCGTACATTGCTTTAATAGCATCATTAACTGTCTTAGCGCTCCATACTGCTGGCTTCGATTTTCTAAAATCTTCTGCTCTTACACTTGCAGGAACTGCAGCCAAAGCCACGGCACCTAAAGTCATACTTAAAAATTGTCTTCTTTCCATAATGTTTCCTTTGTAATTTATTTACTTCGTGTTGACAAGATAGTCAACTACTGATTTGAATTGTTTGTCTGTTAAAGATGAACCACCTTTAGCAGGCATACCGCCGCTTGTTCCTTTGATCCCAGCTGCATAGACAGCATCTATACCATGTTCCATATATGGAGCCCATGCTGCTTTGTCACCAGGAGCAGGAGCTGCTCCTGTATCGTGACACATTGCACAGTTCTCTGCATATGCTTTTTTGGCATCAAATGCGCTCTCTTTTTCAGCTGGTAAATCTCTTACATCCGATAGTGGTGGATGGAAATCGCTGATCCCCGCACCTTTAATATAGACAACTTTTGCACTTTTTTCTTGGCAGTTTGTCATACATCGTGATGCAGGATTTTTCATATCATATTTTTGTGCTCCGAAATTATCAGGATTAGAGAAATATTTACGAATATTCTCTGTACCGTTTGGACCATCAATTTTTGGCTCAAAACCATCAGCATTTGGCATTTTTACTTCAAGTAGTCTTTTACGATTTAAAACATATTCGTCATCAACTTCTTGACCATTGATCTTCATCTCATTTGCATTTAAAATGAATGCTACAAGTGAATAGACTTCATCATCAGTTAATGTTCCTGTCGCTGGATGCGGCATTGCATCTTTAATGTACCAAAAGAGTGTTGTAACACGAGGCCAATATGTTCCAAATACACGAACCGGACCATCCATATCAGGTTTTATTCTTTGGTTTGTTAAGGTGTCATGAAGTTCATACGCATTTCCTTTTGAAAGTGATGGATAACCGCCACCTCCTGAACCAAAGTCACCGTGACATACTGTACATTTTTCGTCATAAATATCACTTCCCTCTTCGGCAGTACCTTCACCTTCTGGAAGACCTGTACCATCAGGCATAATATCTGTATCCCAAGCAGCATACTCCGCTTTTGTCGGTGTACGACCAAAATGTACTTTTGTTGTATGTGCTTTTGTATTAACAGCATATGGACCTGTTTTTCCATTAACAACAGGATAAGAAACCCCACCATCAATAGATGCTTTTGTTTCACTGTTTTTAGCAGGCTCAGCATTATCCATACATGAACATAAACCTAATGAAAGGACAGCTGCTATAGAGAGTGACGTGAGTACTTTTTTATTTAATGTAAACATCATTATGCCTCTCCTCCTTCAATAAATAGTGGGCCTTTACCTTTGCGCCCAAGTTGTGAACGGATCTCAACGTGTGTAATTTTTCCATCTTTTTCAACTTTCCAAGTCTCTACTGCATTTCTATGGTAAACAGCTTCAACACCGACTTTGAGTGTCTCCTGATCAATAGTAGGTTGAATATAACCTGCATCATCCATCGCACGAGAAGTAAGCAAGAGCTCTTGACCTTTTTTATAGGTATGCATATAGCTCCAACGTGTCCAACATTTTGGAAGTATTAAGCCTTTAAGACTTGCTTCTGTATATGTTTTTCCACCGTCAAAAGAGATATCAACACCGGTAATCGTACCCATACCAGACCATGCTAGACCTTCGATCTCTACAATGTCACCATCTTCCAAATCACTCCAGTCAATTTCTGGAGATGGAGATGTTACTGTTGAGTTTACTTCATTTGCATAGAAGTGTTGGACTGCTTTTCCATTAGGTTTAAGGACTGTATATTTTGAAGTCTCTTCTTTACAGTACCAAGGTTCACTGGCAAAGTCTAAACGGCGAAGCCATTTAACACATAAGTTACCTTCCCAACCTGGAACCAAAAGACGTACTGGGTATCCTTGTTCAGGACGAAGTGCTTCACCATTTTGTCCCCAAACGATCATTGCATCATCTAAAACTTTTTCTATAGGGATAGTTCGTCCCATTTTAGAAGAGTCTCCACCCTCTGCCAGCATCCATTTTGCTTCTGCTTTAAGTCCGAGATCTTTTAAAATGTCTTTTACATAAACACCAGTCCACTCTGCACAAGACATAAAACCTTTTGCAAATTGAAGTGAGTTATATTGAGGACCTCTCCACTCTTGACCACCATTTGCCGGACACTCAATAAAGTGTGTACGTGTAACAGTCGGGTAACGTTTGAGTTGTTTCATAGTAAGCACTAATGGTTTTTCAACTAAACCTGTAATCATTAGTCTATGCTCATTTGGATCAATGTGTGCAACACCTCCGTGTGAACGGCTGAAGAAAAGACCATTTGGTGTAATAATACCTTTGAGATCTTGAATAGGTGTTACCGCAATCGATGCTCTAAAGTTTCCTGATGCTAGGAGTTTTGTGTATCTTCTTGTTACGTTATGTTCATATTTTGATGGCATACCATAAAGGTTTTTTGTAATTGGGTCTCCCCATTTTGAACCCCATACTTGAGGTTCTAATATAGCAGGATCGCCTGCTTTTTCAGATGCTAATAGAGATGTTCCGGCAAGAGCAGTTGCACCGAGTGCTGCTGTTTTTGCTAAAAAGTCTCTTCTATCAACATGTGAACTCTTTGTATCTAAAGAGTTTGAGTCTTGTTGAGATTTTTTAATATCCACAATGTTCTCCTTATTAAGATTGTTATCATATTTATATTTATATCACTTTGTAAAGTTTTAACTGACACAAAGAGTTTTACCTTTAGATTATGTCATTTTATGATTAACCTGAACTATATTATGCCAGAATATGAGATAAAAATGTGATATTTGAGAATAAAAACTATCATTTGTTTCAATTTGTAACTCTCTAAAAATATAAAAAATAATAATATTTCTGAGAGTAATTTTTATAATAATTTGAACTTATTAATATGAGAAAAACTTATTTTTTTACAATACCTAAAATGAGATAAAGATCATTTTTTTTATCTATATAGAAAGGAATAATGTGTCCTTGATGTTCAATATCTTTAATATTGTCATCATCAAAATAGATAGATTTTTTAAATTTTTGAACTTTTGTCGGCATATTTAAAATTATAGTATCGAGATACATTTTATAATTTTTTGTTGCTGTCAAATCCTCTTGTGCATATTCATTTAAGAGTGCTTTAAGTTGTTTTTCAAAGTTCTCTGTACATAATATCTGCATTACTTTCTTCTCTCTTGTAACCATTGTGTGATCGTTTGGGTGCAAGGATAAAACTCTTTTGCGGAGTTTTTATCCTTTTTGTAAGCACTTAAGGCTTTGTGCATCTCTTTTTTTGCAGTTTCATCTATATTTATTTTCATTTTAAGCTACTTGTTTTTGAGTTTCCCTTGAATTTTAACAGTAGTCTGTTTTGAAATTGTATTGACTTTTGTTTTGATGAGATCAACGGCTTCATCTACATCTTCAGCCATATCTAAATCATCACTACTGTTGAGGTAATTTTTAAGTTGCTGCATCTCAAAAGGTTGTCCATAGTCATAAACAATCTCTCCACCATGTTTTCCTTGTAGGAAGGTTGTAAACATTGCACCGATAAGTAAAACAATAGCAATTGCTTCTAAAGTAAATTTTTTGAGACGACAACCAATAATTTGTAGAAGAGCAATTATCCCCATGGCAATTGCAAGATAGAGACCAAGCTCTTTATGTTCTAAAAGTTCATGTTGTCCGGCAGGAGTTAAAAATTTGTAAACGAGGGGACCGGCTTGGCTTCCTGTGTACCATACAGCGATCATGGCTAGTGCTGCAACAAGTGTTGTTCTTGCTGCAATTTTTGACATGATCTCTTTTTTGCTTATTAGGTATGCCACGCCAAAGGCAGAGGCAACAACAGGTAGCACCATTGCAAAGTGTGCGGTAGCGGGATGTATCATCATAGTAAATCCTTATATGTAGAGTTTTTAGGATTATATTAAAAACTCTACAATAAGGTTTTAATTTAATATAATAATTTTTTATTTTAAACTATTTTTTATCTATAGCATCTTTCGCTGATTTCAAGGCAGTTCCCAATGCTTCTTTTGCGACAAATAAGGCTTGAATACCCATACGTTTTGCCTCTTTTGCTTTTGGTGAGTTGAGAGCAGAGTCTGCTTTTTTAACGGCAGTTTTTGCAAAAGTGGAGAAGCGTTCTTTCATAACTTCTGCAGTCTCTTTTGAGATGTGTACCAACTCTTGGAGATCATATTTCATTTCATTATTAATATCAAGGAGTGTTTTTCGTATAGATTGTGAGCTTTCGCTTGCCTGTGTAACAACAACTTGAGAAAAGAGTGTATCTGTTTGGTTGAGATCTTCCATAATAGTGTCATAATCTTCAATAAGAATATGTTTTGCTTCAACAGGCATATATGCAAGACGTTTTTTAAAGCGATCAATTGATTGAATAAGACCCCAGCGCATTCCTTTGAGTGTTGCTTTTAAGATCTCATCTGCTCTATTTGGTGTAGCTTCTGCCACATCAATAGCTGATGATAAAATAGTAGAGAGAATTTTTCGTACACGAATAGTATTAAGCGAGCCCTCTTTTATAGATTCAAAGGTGATCTCTTTGACAACTTCTTTTATATCTTCTTGGAGATCACCATCGCTCTCTTTCTCAAGTGCCGTAATAATAGCAGACTCGATCATCTCTGCAAGAATATCATAGAGATCAATGGACTGAAGTTTAACCTGATGGAGCTTTATAAGAAGTTTTTCATCTTCTTGAAATGCTTCTTCAAGAGTATTAAATACTTCATATTTTTTCTCTTGTAACTCTTCAGATTTTTTTTCTAAAGCACGTTCTATTGCCTCTTTTTGTTCAAGAAGATTGGCAACATCATTATCCAACTGTTGCGTCTCTTTTTGAATGCAGAGCTCTGCTATAGTTTTGACATCTGCAAGAGAAGGTTTCTGATCTTCTTGGAGTAACTTTTGTACTGCAGAGAATACACGTTTATGTGTTGTTTTATAACGTTTGTTGTAGGCTTTTTCTAGCTTCTCTTCTAATTGCATCTTACCCTCCTTAGAGTACCATTTTAATATCTTGATGTTTTTTGAGTGCATCATAAATAAACTGTCTGTCATCTTCGTTGTGAACAAGCATATCTAAATTCATACTGACATATTTTCCTGTCTTTGAGCTGTTGGAGTCACTTAGTTTATACTCTCTCTCGTTGACAACATCTTTAATAGCATTTTGTAAAGCCTCTCTCTCACTTGAAATAACTTTGTAGCACCAGTTACAAGGATATTCAAGTTCAAGTTTTTTCCCCGCTAGTTTATCGTTTAAAGTCTCCACTTTTCCCTCCTGATTTACTTTCAAGTTGTATTTTATGAATGATCATCCCTTTATCAATCGCTTTGACCATATCGTAGATGGTTAAAAGACCAATAGAAGTACCGGTAAGTGCCTCCATCTCTACGCCGGTTTGTCCGGTAAGTTTGGCTGTGACGATAAGTTTAAATCCTGGAAGTTCCGGAAGCTCTTGAACATCACAATTAATACCAGTGAGATTGAGTGGGTGACACATAGGAATGAGTCTGCTTGTCTCTTTAGTTCCCATTATTGCTGCAATAACAGCAGTCTGTAAAACAGGGCCTTTTTTTGTTTTTTCGCTGACAATAGCATTATATGCATCTTGACTCATCTCAATCATACCGCTTGCTACAGCTACACGTGTTGTATCTTCTTTCTCACTGACATCGACCATCTTTGGTCTTTGATTTTCATCTAAATGGGTTAAGTTCATGATAATCTCTTTGCTTTTTAACATATTATAGCAAAGAACTCTAACAACTTATATAAGTGAGAGTGCTTTTTTGTAATCCTCTGGATGATTCATATTTAAAAAAGGTTTTGTATCATGAAAAAAAGAGTAGTGTGTTGTTGCATTTTTAAGAAGATAGCCAAGTTTATGAGTATTCTCTTTTTGCATTGTGCAAAATTGATCATTGAGGCTTCTATGATAGATCCCGCAAAGTGGTTGGATCCCCTCATTTGTTTTAGCAATAGTTGCATCAACAACATTGGTATCTTCATTTATAATTTGTAAAATTGTTTTTTTGTCTATGAAAGGGGCATCGACACTGAGGGCAAAAAAACGATCATCTTTTATTGTTTTAAAAGTAGCTATAAAACCTGCTGTAGGTGCATAGAGTTCAGGATCATCATCAACAATATAGTTTGCTTCAAAGGAGAATTTTTTTGGATCTTTACAAGATATATAAACAGTTTGAAACAGTTTGCTAAGTCGTCTGTATTGGTACTCTGTGAGGGTTGGATAAGATGCGAATGGAAGAAGTGTTTTATCTTCTTTCATTCGCGAACTTTTGCCACCTGCGAAGATGACACAGGGGATTGTGAACATTACTTTCTATTTGTAAGAGAGTTCTGCTTCAATACGTCTGTTTTGTGCACGACCTTCTGCAGTTGCATTGCTTGCGATAGGATTAACTTCACCCATACCGATAGCAGTTAATTGTGCAGGATTTACACCTTTTTCTTCAAGTTTTTTCATAACAGCTTTTGCTCTTCTTTCTGAAAGTTTTTGGTTGTATTTTGCACTACCTCTACTGTCAGTATAACCAACAATTTTTGCAGAATAGTTTGTGTTGTTTTTCAAAAATGTTGCATATTTGCTTAAAAGAGCATCTGCACTTGCTGGTACTACAGCTGAGTTGTTTGCAAATGTAATATGAAGGTTCTCTACAACAGGACAACCGTTTTTGTCAACTTTTTCACCTGCTGGAGTATTTGGACAGATATCTTGAGCATCTAATACACCATCGTGGTCAGCATCAATAACAACAGGACAACCATTTACATCTACAGTAGTTCCTGCAGGAGTATTTGGACATTTATCAAGTTTATCAAAAACACCGTCACCATCGCTATCTTTAGGAGCAGGTACAGGAACAACTACTGGAGCTACTACCTCTTCAACTACTTCTTCTTTAACAACTTCTTTTGGTGCAGCTTTTTGCTCCATTGCACCAAATGAGTATGTGATACCAACAAGTGTCATAAGGTTGTTATCTGCAGTATGGTTATGTGAACCAGTAATTTTTGCAAGATAGATAGCTTCTGCTTTTAAAGCCCAAGAGTCTGAAAATGCATATTTAACACCAGCACCAGCATTTGCAAAGAAACCGCTAGAATTTCCATAACGACCAGTAGAGAATCTCTCTAAACCAGCACCAAGTTTTGCAAATGGAGTAACATCGCTTTGTGTATCAAAAGTATAAACACCGTTGAATGCTGCAGCACCAACTTTTGTATCCCCTTTTGTATCATAATCTGCTTGTGGAGCAAAGTAAATAGCTACCTCAGGAGAGAGGTGTGAAGACGGAGAGTTTATTTGAAACTCAAGTCCACCAAGAAGATAACCGTCATTTTTCATATGAAGGTTACCCTCAGCAAAGTTGTATCCCACCATTGGTGAGATTTCATATTTTGCATTCGCTGCAAAAGATGCACTTCCTAAAAGAAGCGCAGGGAGTAAAAGTAAACGTTTCATCGTTTTTCCTTAGTAATAAAATAGTGGCGCAATTATAGCACAAACTAGTGAGTTTCTAGTGATGTACTTATCTCGGATCGCTGATGTATCCTGTAATTGCCGAAATAGCGGCAACAGCGGAGTTTGCAAGATATACTTTTGAACTACGGCTTCCCATACGACCGACAAAGTTTCTGTTTGTTGTTGAGATTGCCACCTCATTGTCACCAAGAATACCCATATAGCCGCCAAGACAAGCACCACAAGTAGGATTACTAACAACACCGCCGGCATCAACAATAATGTCAATATAGCCTAAATGATTCGCTTCGCGAAGAATTTTTTGTGTTCCCGGTGTTACGATAAGACGCACATCAGGATGAACTTTGTGTCCTTTAAGTATTTCAGCGGCTACTTTTAGATCTGCTAAACGACCATTTGTACAGCTTCCTATAAATGCCTGATCTACTTTGATCTTGTCTGCAACAGCCTGAACAATTGAGTGACCGTTTGACGGGAGGAAAGGGTAGGCAATAACGGGATCAAGGTTGGCTACATCGATCTCTAAAACTTCTGAATAAACAGCATCGTCATCAGAGAAGTGCTCTTTTGGTTCGCGTGCAAGATCTTTGTCTTTGAGGAACTCACGAGTAATATCATCTACGGCAACAATTCCACTCTTTGCACCTGCTTCAATAGCCATGTTACACATAGAAAATCTGTCATCCATTGTGAGGTGTTCAATTGTGCTTCCGGTAAACTCTAATGTTTTATAGAGGGCTCCGTCAACACCGATCATACGGATAATTTCTAAAATAATATCTTTTCCGGTTGTATATTTTCCAGGTTTTCCACTGAGGACTACTTTGATAGACTCAGGAACTTTAAACCAGTTTCCTCCCGTAATCATAGCAAAGGCAAGGTCAGTTGAACCCATACCTGTTGAGAATGCTCCGAGTGCACCGTGTGTACAGGTATGACTGTCAGCACCAATGATGACATCACCCGGAACTACAAGTCCTTTTTCAGGTAAAAGAGCGTGTTCGATCCCCATATCTTTTTCATCAAAAAAGTTTTTTAGGTTATGTTTTTTTGCAAAATCACGGCTGATTCTTGCCTGATTTGCTGAAGCAATATCTTTAGCAGGGATAAAGTGATCAAGAACAATAGAGAATCCGTCAGGGTTTGCAAGACTCTCAGCCCCACTCTCTTCAAATGCTTTGATAGAGATAGGAGTAGTAATGTCATTTCCGATAACCATGTCGATCGGTGAACGAACGATCTCGCCCGCATGAACTGTTTTACCGACATGTTCAGAGAATATTTTTTCAGTTATAGTTTGACCCATAGTGTTAAACCTTTTATGTAGTATTAATTTCGCGATTATAACATAAGAGGTTTAAAGATGAGGTGAGTCTTTTTAAGTTCATAAATATCATTTTCTCCAACTCTTATAGAGATGGCTTTTTTCTTTTGATTTTTTACGTAAGATTGTAACTCTCCATTCTCAACATAAGGAACAAGATATACATAATCTTTTATTTGTATCAAGATAATAAAAATATTTTGATTAGGATATTTTTCTCCGTTTGGGTGTGTTATACAGCTACTTTGTGATGTTCAATTTGCATTATTTTATCAGCTAACCAAGTTTTTA
>Ga0256843_1000408_pt1 | contig 36627 bp, 25 predicted proteins | sample AlvinellametaG_FD_191572 | JGI IMG/M metagenome (GOLD analysis project Ga0256843, IMG submission 191572) | Pompeii worm associated microbial communities from hydrothermal vent at the East Pacific Rise, Pacific Ocean - Alvinella | ecosystem: Host-associated > Annelida > Integument > Unclassified ...
GTTACTGGTAGTGGTACTCCAAACCCGGCTGCTCCTGCCAATAGCGATATACTACTTGTGGATAACCCTGAAGACCTGGAGGCCACTATACATGATATGTTCAAGGGAATCATACCCCTATCCAATAGCGATAAGGACCCTATTGAGGTTATAAAGGCCTCTGGGATGCAAAAGCGAAAAAACCGCGATGTGATAGCACTCAGCACTGTGGCTGATTTCATCAAGTCACTCAATATGGTTAACCCTGAGCTGTGAACTGGCTTATAATGAATGTGCTATATCGTAGATAGCTCATATCTATGATGGCTCCCATCTTTTTTAGGGTCATATTGGTCATATTGCTCTATATAGCGACACATAGCACTGGTAAGCATATTATGCGTTAGTCTGTTGTATATATCGATCATCGTCTTGAATACCCACCGTTCGTACCGTCTAACCAGTGGTTCAGCATATATACGTGCAAATACCAGTAGTGTGATCAGAGTGGCTCTAATCCGTTGGATACGCTTAACGTTAGTACTCTCGTTAGTTGGCTGTTGCATTGTAGTTGTTTACTAATCAGTGAAATAGCCTTATTGATGGCTTACTACGCCTACCACCACTCATCTGCACACGTTCACGATACTCCTGTAGTCTCCTCCTAGCATTGTCGATGGTATCCTTACGTATAGTGAAGTTAATGAAGTCATCCTCAGTGAATCCCTTGAAGTAGTCATAGAAGCCATTAGTGACCATACCAAAGTACATACCTGACTTGAAGTACCTATCAACAGCGGACTTATCCTCTCTATGTAGGTCCTGTAGTCGTTGAACCAGTGGGTCTGACGTTATCTCTCCTGTTAGTGTATGTATGAAGTCCAAGCTGTTACGCTTGTCGTACTCAGTCATCAGTGTATTGACGTTATCCTTGCGTATCTCATCGATATCCTTGAATATATCAGCAAACCTACGCAGCTTTTCAATCATATCGCGATTGATATCGAACTTACGCATGAACCCATAGGTACGTTCCAGATTGCTCTTATAGGCACTGTCAACACATATGGCTAGCCCTGATGGTAGGACCACTCTCTTATCCATAGTCTGATCGCATCCTGTGCATGGGCAGTCAAGATGACCATGAGTGGCAATACGGCTAACCTCAGCACGACCTAGCCTATCGATGTATATCTCATACTTACCAGGACTGATGGTCTCGAAGAACGCTAGATCCTCCTTAGCACGCTTGAGCATATTGATGCGCTCCTGATCACCACTATTCTCAATCTCCTGTATCTTAGTAGCCACCCATTCCTTAGACCTAGTGCAATAGTACCGTCTTGAGTCCTTATCATATACGCGCACCCATCCCTGCTCACCACGCTGACATGGTGTATCATTGTGCTTAGATATCTCTATGGCCTTGGCAGCTTCGTCTAGGCTACTGAAGTCGAACATCTTCATGGTCATCTTAAGGAAGTCGTCTTGGATTAGGTCGTTGATGACGAATGAGTTATCATCATATGGCATTGACCTCACATCACGGATGTCCTTCTCTCTGATATCACCTATCTGCTTGTATATACGCTCAGTGTTCCTATCTGATCGACTATACTGTTGGTGCGTATTACGCGACCAATCAGCGTCCATATCTTCGTAATCGCTCATATATGCCTGTTATTATGCTTGTTGCTTTATATATGTAATCAAATTAACAATCGAGCTATATAATGATGGGCATATGTAAAGCAATAACGCTATTTAGCATCATTCGGTTATAATGGACAACGTATTCTGCCCTAAGTGTAACTCCATACTGGAATGGGTATTCAATGGTGATAAGCTACAGTATTACTGTAAGGGATGTGAGTCTACATTCGAGATAACAGCCAAAGACGGTGATAAGGTCATAATGGAGATAGCAGAGGAGTTCAAGTTAGACTTCAACCCTGATCTGATAGGTACTGACTTCATTAGAGTGTTCTTCAAGACTAGGGTACCCACACGATGCTCATGCGGCAATGATGAGTACTATGTCATATCCAAAGACCTTACTTATCACGCATATGTCTGTTCGAAGTGCCATAACGTCTACAGGACATTAAAAATCAACAACAAGTAGATTAGGCGCATAGTAAAGACCCAATACTACGTACATAATGACTAATATACATTCATCAGATAACACATCGACTGATACGCCCATAGTATATGAAGGAGATGCTCTATATGAGCTATTGGATAATAACGACATACTGAGATCCAAGTACTTAACCATGATGACCACCTATATTGAGGATAACAACCTAGTGAAGAACGATGAAGGACTAATACATGGATATGACATAGCTAGGTACTACTACCGCAAGCATAAGACCCCTCCTGGGTTCAGTGTACGTGTTAAGCTCAATAGGTTCATCAACTACTGATCCTAAAACGCATCATTTTTCGGGCTGCTACTAGTCACTCACTGGTATAGGGGCCTATTAACTAGTTAGTATGGCCCCACGTAGTGGGGTGTCATATGGACGGTCAAAGTGAGACCCTCGATTTTATGGGAAAATTCAGTCATGCCCACAGGGGCTTAAATCACGTCAGAGGCTTCATATACGATATGTTGATTTTTCGGGGCTTCAGAGTTATAGGCCTCTAAACACGCTATAACTCGAAAATTGCAAGACCCCATGGGTACCCCTCCATAGAGGAGTTCGATTTCTGATTTCAGAGTTATAGGGCTCTAAACATGCTATAACTCTAACGACTCACTTCACTGTTCAGGACCATACTGATTGCTAGCATGCGCGTATCAGGCAAGGTGTGATTAGCCATTAGACCAGAGAAGCCGTAGGCCCGCTATAACTCGGAAAGACCACTTCGGCTTGACCACCAGATTAGGACACTACTTGTGCCTGATTTCCATCACTCTGATGCTTAGGGGCTTACTACATTGTGTTTAAGCCCATATCTGTATAAGTGTCATGTGTCTGATCAAATTGGACACCTCGATTTTATGGGAAAAATCAGTTATACCTACAGGGGCTTAAATCACGTCAGAGAGCCAATATATGACATATCAATTTTTCGGGACTTCAGAGTTATAGGCCTCTAAACACGCTATAACTCGAAAATTGCAAGATCCCATGGGTACCCCTCCATAGAGGAGTTCGATTTCTGATTTCAGAGTTATAGGGCTCTAAACATGCTATAACTCTAACGACTCACTTCACTGTTCAGGGCCATACTGATCTCTAACACGCTCATATCAGGCAAGGTGTGATTAGCCATTAGAGTCAGAGAGCATTTACGATGCTTCTACGTGTTAACCACTCATGGACTAGTACATATGAAGCAAAATAGCGCGTTTTAAAGCCCATCCTCATCAGAGTCATTATATGGTACGTACATCTTGGCCACATCATCCCATCTGAACATATTATAGTTATAGTTAGCCATAGGCATGTTCTTGTTACGTGTATAGGCCCTTGGGAAGAAGAACCGCTCTAATGGAGTGAATGACTTATCATCAGATGCATATCTGAACTTGAGTACCAGCTTACCAGTATTAAGATCATTGGATAGGTCGCAGAAGAACACCCTCTTCATCATAGCAGATCGTACATGCTTACCTGCTATCTTCAGAGAATCCTTGTATACCCGTGACTCCTTAAACTGGCGTTTAACGTATGCCTGCACATCGTCAAATGTAAATAGGCCATCAGTGGTATCATACATCGACTCTAATATCATACGTAGGTCTATACCCACAATACTGAGTAGTTGCCTATCTATAGGACCCTCAATTAGTGATTGGAACGCCAGATACTTATTGAACCTACTCCTGATCACATCATCTCCCTGCTCTATGAGCTTATCATAGTTAGCCTGCATCCAGTTGGCTGAACAGTTGATGCAATTACCATTGTGGTCTAGTATCATACGCTTATACACGTATATGAATGGTAGCTTCTCATTAGTATCCACCTTAACAGTGCGTCGTATCGATGCTTGCTCTGCTATGTATACCTTATCGACTGTTAGCGTATGTGCTGAGTTCTTCCCTATCTGGTTGACCCTTCTCCATACTATAGTCTTCTTGATGTCATCAACAGTAGTTGGGCCGAATATACGGTGCATGACGTCTAGGACAGTCTTATATATGCTAATAACCGGCTTAATCGACTTGAACCTATCATATGCATACGCCTTAGTACCTGGTACTAATATGGTATTAGTGTTAGTAACGTCTAGTATCTCTAGTTCATGACATATGATACTAGCCAGATCTGTATATAGCTCCTTGACTATAGCAGCGGTATTGGACTTCTTGATGACTGTACCATTCTTCATTAGCTTCTCAGGCGTACTCATGTCATATCCGTAGTATTCAGCCAGGTACTTCTTCTTAGTGATCAGGACTAGCCCTGTGAGTATCTTCTCATATGCTAGGTTCATATTGGTCTTACCAGTCTCCTTCTTGAGCGTATCATTGATATACTTGGATAGTACGTTAGTCATATCGAATATGAGCTTACGTTGCTTCTCTGATAGCCTACCATCGAAATGGAGCAGTTTCACGAATATAGAGTCTGTATCACCATATACTACTGTCTGATCAGCATTACGATATGGCTTGATCCTACGTAATAGGCTTTTGGGTAGTATACGCCTATAATTACGCTTGAACTCATCAGTTAGTCTAGCTGACTCCTTAATGAACTCCTTACCGAAGGCAGTTATCGATGCGGCTAGTGGTATCATGAAATACTCAATGTTGCGGAATCCTAGCAGGCCATATGTGGAGTTCATAATAAGCTTAATACCTAGCTGCTCAGCATTGATGGATGCATACTCAGTCAGTTTATCCAATAGTAGTCTGATAGCCTTCCTGATTGGCTGTGGGGTAGATGTACCATTAACTGCTTCAACCAGGCGATCCTTATCCTTGTTGATGACTGCTTCCTTGAGATGGGTATATTGGTCAACTGACCCATGCTTACTCTGATAGTTGTCGATAGCTTGTATAGCAGCATCAGTAGCTCCCTGCACATTAACTAGCTTCATCCTACGCTTAATATCATTACGCATAGCCAATAGCTCCTTCTGCATGAATGCGATTATACCCGTATTGTTAGGATCATGCGTGTCCGATATCAGATATACAGTCAGGCGATAGAACCTATCGAAGTTAGACTTACGCTTGCTGCCATCACCCTTGAATCGCTCTAGGAACGTCTCTACCTGATAGTATTCATAGTCATCTATGGTCTTACCACTTGGTATGAACCACTTGGAATATTGATCTACGAATGTGAACAGGTCTGTGAGCTTAGGATGCTGCTGTATATACTGGAATGTCTCGAACTTAGTGGATCTCACCTTCAGCTTGAGCGCCTTACCGTCTGATTCTATTACGCCATACAGTCTATGCTTGATATCACGTAGGATTGGCCACTTGTTCTCTAACTTCCTAGTGGTCTTAGTAGCAGGTGCCAGACTGAATTCATAGTCATCCTTTAGGTGGATATCGGATACTGCTAGCTCATATATAGCGTTAAAGCCCTCTAGTGATGATACCTTGAATCCTAACAGTGACTCGAACGATATGTTCTTAGTGATCATGATAGATGGATATAGGCTCGAGAAGTCTAGAACAGACGCATAGTTGTGGAATCCCACCTTAGATGCGAATACGAATGCTCCTGGGTAGTTATAGTCCTTATCATTGAAGTCCCAATCGTCCTTACTATCGAATAGGAGCTTATCGTTCAGATAACCTATGCGTTTGATAACTGATGTGATCTTAGAGGTGATCTTACGGTAGAACACATCATAGAAGTTAGTAGTGGCTATATTGGCTATAGAGGCGTTCTTACCTATAGTATTGAACTTATGGGCCAATCTAAGGCATAGGTATGCATCCTGTAGACAGTATTCAGCTACTAGCTTCAAATCGTCCTTATTACCACTCTCCCATATGCTGAACAGCTTATGATATGGCATATCATCCTTCTGATCTCCTAGGAACCGCTTAGCTACCTCATTTAGCTTCAGAGACGTCAGCTTCTCCTCTAGGTATATAGACTCACTCTCCTTAACCACCTTCAGCAGGTCGATCACTATCATGGTATCTGTACTGATGGATAAGCCATATGGATAATCTACTAGTGTGCTAGTACGATTGGAGTCATCATCTGACCTGTTATAGTCCACATATGCTGCAACTCCTCGTTTATGCATAGTCATACTCCCTCCAAACGCCTCTTCAATCACTTTCATCATCTGATCACTAGTACCAGTATAGAACACGTTAGTCACCTTAGATAGGATCATGTTATCGACTAGAGCCTTAATACCAGCATCTATATCGTTAGCGTACTTGGTGCGCAGTATATTGATCACTTTAACCAATGATGCTGGTCTCTCGAATAGGCGCTTCATTGACTGCTTAATCTCATCAGGTATGAACTCTAGGGCCTTAATACTATCGATACGCACTCTCTTGCGTTCCTTGATATGGTTAGTCAATATGGGTAGCAACTCTTCCTTGATATATCGTGTTAGCGTCTGCTTGGCGTTAAGTAGCCGTTTGAATAGGAATGGTATATCGAAGCCATTGATATTGTACCCAAACAGGAAGTGGATGCCCTCAGAGTGTAGGTATCTGAAGTAGTCTAATATCATGTTGATTTCACACGTATAGCTACGCACCTCTGTATTGGACGGCCTATCTATCGTAATAGAGTCCCCATCGTATGGCTTAAGCTCGAATAGCACGTGTTTAAGCTCCTTACCTCGTTCTACGTTGATAGCTATGTTGAAGCACACATCTCCTAGTACATCAGCATCAGGGAACATACCTGTTGATGAGTGAGACTCAATATCGAATGACGCTAGTGTGAATATAGGAGGATCTACCCTATTGGACTTACTCATTATTGACTTAGCCTCTTCGAATGACATCATGATATTGCGCACTGAGTGTGTATTAGGCATCGATATGGTATTCCACCCTATGAAGTTAACTGATAGCTCATTAGCAGCCTGTCCAACCACATCGCGCCCAAAGTAGTAGTATATCGTCATATCAGGGTGATTACGTAGTACGATCTTCTTACCTGTATGTACATCCTTAGTAGAGCCATATAGCTTAATGACGTAGTGCTTATCATTACCATTGTAGCCTGGTGTTATGAGCTTATACTGCATTATCTTAGTCCCCAATCCATGTAGGAATGGCATACCACCTAGTTCAGTCTCTATGGTCTCCATACGCTCCTTCTCTGATATCTTAGTGGCATCATATGATAGGTTGTCTCTAGTAGGTCCTAAGATGACGAAGTACTTGTAGCCCATTATGGTTATCATATGCTCACTTCCTGCAGTGTCTAAGCACCGTATAGTGATGGTCCCCTTGTTATCAGCATCCCAGTGGTAGAAGTACAAGTCAGTCTGATCAGTCATAATGCTCAATATGCCTATAATAGTCGTTTTGAACGTCAAAAAAGAGCTCCATGGTTAGTTCTTAACGCATGATAGCATATATGATCACATATACTCATTTAGGATGTCTTTGAGCCACATACTGCCTGATATCGCTGATATATCGTTATGGTCGACGAATTCATGGATCTTAGCATTGATCTTGGTGAACGTATCAGGATCATCCATGATATCGCTATACTTCTTGGAATATAGCGTCTGCTTGATATACCGCTTTGCCCCATTATCGCGTAGGTAATCCCATATATCATCTATGCCATTAGCTTCCTTAACGTCGTTAGTATTATCATCAGAGTCCTCAGTATTAGGGTCCTCATCATATGATATAGATTGATCGGCTGACTGCTCAGTTATGGATACAGTAGTGGTTGACCGTGATGGTGCAGCCCTAGATGGCTTAGCTGATTGTGGCTTAACCTTCAGTGTGCTAGTCATGAACTTGCTTCTGAATATGCTGTCTACAGCTGTGAGGATCACTGTTACTCGTATCGACTCAGTACGATGCTTCTCAAGCACATGTCTAGCAAATGCGAGTATACTGTTAGAGCAGCTATTGACTGGTGTTATCTTACCATTGACTATCCTACAGTATATGACACAGTCATCTGCCACTATATTGGTTATGTTATTGTGGTCGACGCTGTATATAGTGCTCATAGGGGCTATATTAGCGAAATCGAATATGGACTCCTTAGAGAACGCACTGATGCTTAGGTCATATGATATGATACCATGAGTGATGCGCTTAATGATTGAGCTATTGCTAGATCTAGTCTCAACTAGCTCCTTAAGTGTGCAATATAGCTCTATCGTATCATAATACACGCTATTATACTCAGGGAACGTCTTAGGCATGATATGCTTAGGTATAATGCGCTTAGGCTGGTAGAATCCCAACAGTAGGGTATCTAGTGCTATCAGGTTCCGACTGGTGCTAAGGAACCACTTGAGGTTCCTACCAGTAGCTACCTGTACCTGTGGGGACTGTCTACCATGGGTCTTAGGCTGGTAGAACAATATGAACTGCTTGGACTCACTATACAGTGGCCCGAAATCGACTGTTTTAACGCTCATTCTTTATTGAACTATACGAAAAATATGAGAATCAAAGTAATAGTGCCTGCACCACATATAGTATGCCTGAAAGGGTATCCTAACCGTAGTTGCGACTTACGGGCCAAAGACCTATATTGGGCGTTAGCAGATGCTGCTAAGCTATTCTATGATGTAACGTTCGACTTCATGCCTGGAGATATCAATAGACTTGAGCTAGACCTAAACAGATATGCTGCTCGTGACTATGCGTACCGTACTGACCTACGTAATAACATACGCAGCAGCTCTAAGAGCTATGATCGAGTCATTGTGATAGAAGCCCATTCGTTCATCGATAATGGGCCTATAGGTAAGGACATACTCAATGTGCTAGATAGCAATGGTAAGCCCACATCAGAGTCATACTCATTAGTGATACTAACCCAACCATGCGCTACTCAGTCACAGTGTGCAGCAGAGTTCGCTGATCATGAGTCCACTGTACTCAACAGGCGTATAGGAGCCAACCAGTCAAAGCGCGAGTTCGATATAGGTCTAGAGATAGCAGAGATGCGCCTACCTAATGTGATGTCCTATCTGTGTGAACTCAATGAGAGTGTTGATAAGATGCCTAATGATGATCTCAATAGGTTCGTTAAGGACTTCCTAGACTTCCTGATCAATAGATGTGCTCATAAGCCGATCAGTCCATGTGCTATATTACCCAATGAGCCAACCAATGAGTCTTCTACATCATTCATCACTATAAACAGCACTATAAGCGACCCAGAGTTCACAGACACCATTGTAGGCACAACTGGTATTGGTAATATCGCTGACTCGTATGAATCGCCTACATCGTTAGTGGCTGACCTAATAGGAGGTGCCACTAATATCGCTAATACTACTAACCAGGAGAGTGAGCCATATAGTATACCCAAGCTGCTCAAGATACTAGGTATTGTAATCGTTGTAGTACTTACCATATTGATGGTATCAGTGGTAGTGCGCTATATACTGGCTAGATCTTATTATTCTTGAGTACTGTGATAACCTGTTTAGGCGTTAACTCGCCCATATCCTTAATAACGCCAGTGCTTAACCGTAGCTTGAGTAGATGGAACTTAGATGCACGCTCATAGTAGTATATCAGGTACATGACATCACCAGATGCATGCGAGTCCACCATGATTAGACTACCTAGATGTAGGTATCGAGTTAATGCGGTGTCCTTTAGGTACTTACACCTGATATGAAATCCAGATATAGGGTCATGAAATAGGCGTGATGCTATCTGATCGGTATTCTCTGCTTTAATCACCCTCTTATAGCCTAGCATGTTGTTAGGCAGCGACTTCTTCTTGAAGTCATCCAGATCGAACGAATTAGACCCATTAGGATCAGTCATTGCTAATAAGTATGCTAATATATGATTACGATGCGTTAGTTTCAATATAGCCATAAAAACGATGCAATTACCATATGGCCGCTTTTTTAATGCACCTATGCCGATATGAGCTAGTTACATTAGGTTTGGGTCCATTGGATAGTACTTCCGAGTTATGATGCTCTAAATGCTCTCTGGCTCTAATGGATAATCACACCTTGTCTGATACGTACATATCAGCAATCAGTATGGCCCTGAACAGTGAAGTGACCTGTTAGAGTTATGACGCTCTAAATGCCCTATAACTCTGAAATCAGAAATCGATAAAGGCCCATGGGTACCTACCCATGGGGTCTTGCAATTTTCGAGTTATAGCGTGTTTAGAGGCCTATAACTCTGAAGTCCCGAAAAATCAACATGACGTATATGAGCCCTCTGACGTGATTTAAGCCCCTGTGGGCATGACTGATTTTTCCCATAAAATCGAGGGTCTCAATTTGATCAGACACATGACACCTACACAGATATGGGCTTACTGACTAGTGTTTAAGCCACTATACTAGTAAGTGACGTAAATCAAGCACAAGTGATACTCGATCTGGTGGTCAAGCCGAAGTGGTAATTTCGAGTTATAGGGCTCTAAATGCTCTCTGGCTCTAATGGCTAATCACACCTTGTCTGATATGAGCGTGTTAGCAGTCATAGAGTCAATATACAATGGTGTGACCCGTTAGAGTTATGACGCTCTAAAAGCCCTATAACTCTGAAATCAGAAATCGATAAAAGCCCATGGGTAGGTACCCATGGGGTCTTGCAATTTTCGAGTTATAGCGTGTTTAGAGCCCTATAACTCTGAAGCCCCGAAAAATTAACATATCGTATACGAGCCCTCTGACGTGATTTAAGCCCCTGTGGGCATGACTGATTTTTCTCATAAAATCGAGGGTCTCAATTTGACCAGACACATGACACCTACACAGATATGGGCTTACTGACTAGTATTTAACCCTCTATATCAGTAAGTGACGGAAAAATAATGATAATAGACGCCATAGAGTAGTCTATACGCGTATGGTATTATCGAATATTAGTGACGATGTTAATGGTATGTCCACGTTATCTAGTATACTATCGTTGATGTGTGGGTCATTATCTAATACTAGTCCAGATGGTAAGCGTCTTGACTGTATTAGCTGTTTGATGATATCTAGTGATTTAGAGCACTCCTGATATGTACCATTGATGAATGATACTGTATATGGTTGTGTTAGCGTAGTTAGCCTAATCTCATGGCCTAATAGGTTGAAGTGCTTATCGAATACTAGTATGACGTAGTTATCGAACGTCCTGATAGCGCTCTCTATGGTAATGAAGTCGCATATATGGTAGTTATCGCGTGTATTAAGCAGTTGCTCGTATAGTAGTGCTACCTTCAGCTCTGATGCTGATATTAATGTCTGTTTTGTGTTGATGTTGATACTCATTCTGATGGCTCAAAATGGTATTGAAGCTACGTATTTCAATAAGTGTAGAAAATACCCGATTTTATAGGCATTTAGGGGTATGTCTAGTATGGTTAGGCACTAGTGTGCTTATTATGTGTCAACAGCCTCAAATACGATACACGAGTTCAGGAACGATACTGTCTTGAACGCCCTAGTCATATATGACGCCTTAGTGAAGTACTTGGAGAATGGCTTCTGAGATCTAGGTACCATCTTCCAACCATACTTAGGAGCAGTTAGCTTAAGTAGTTCGAAGTCCACCAGATGCTCCTCCATAGGAGTACCGAATGATGAGCTAGTCATCCTGATCACGTTACTGACTATGCTCTTCTTAGGTTTACCCACTAGTTCGATCATATACGTGTTCATATCTGATGGATCAGCTAGATGACCTAACCTGTTAGTCTTAGACCGCTTAAATCGCTCCAATACGCGCTTACCATCAAGAGTGACTATTATGAACCGAGCATGAGTCTTGACCAATGGGCGTAAGTACTTGAATAACTCATCATATCGTCGCTTGGTAGTCAGATAGTAGTGTATTGAGAAGAATGACGTCACATAGTCGAACTTAACTGCACTACGCTTCAGATCAGCGTACTCACTAGACTTAAAGAAGTCCTCGAGAGTCATATTGATAGGCAGGAACCGTATATCTGATGTATACTCCTTAAACCTAGGATCAGACATGATAGTAGTGAATCGCTCCTCAGACTGTCGTATTGAGTCAGCATTGGGTTCTATGCCTACTACTCTGGTGAATCGAGCACCAAACCACTTCTTGATATCACCACCAGTGCCTGACCCTATATCTAGCAGCATCTTGATAGGAGCACGGTCATTGCTGATGTAGTCAGTGTATATATTGTACTTGACTGTGCGATGGAACTGCTTCATATCACGTAGATCCTTACCAAGCGCATTATGACCTATATTGGGCTTATATACTAGTGATGGGTTAGTGATATTGTCGATAGTGATAGGACTACGTATCAGATTGAACGTCTCATTAGCCACTGATAGCTTATTCGGGTATTTGCCTGGTCGTTGCCTATGAACCACCCATTTCTTACCATTCCATGCTAGTTCATACGTAGTATGGTTATCCAATGGTCTGAGTATCTCTAGTTGTCGTATGTTGGGATTAGTAGATCGTGGTTGGAACGGCACCATCTCTACATTAGGGAATGTGTTGAACACCTTATGGCCAGGCTCACCTCTACGATTAGCAGTGCAGTATAGTGTATAGAATCGATGTACTCCTCTGCTACGTACGAATGATACTAGGAAGTCGACTGTTAGGTACTTGACTGGCTTCCACTTGTATATGGTATCAGAGTAGTGCTTAAGTGGTGTGAATATGAGACCATCCACATCATAGTCTAGGGACTCTATACGTTTAGGGTTCCATAGATCAGCACATATCTTCGATAGTGGCTTAGCCTTAGTTGGGTAGTAGAATGTGCTCACAATGCATGGTCTAACATTAGATATCTTCTTAGCCACCCCTGTTAGCCATTTGACCCTATCCTTATGATCAGACTGTACCTCATTACTATCGCGTACTGAGCAGTCGAATAGGACTATAGTGTCGTTGATCAGCTCTGCATCGATAACAGTAATAGGTGGTACTACTGATACAGCAGTATCTACTGATGTGGATGTGGCCATAAACATGACTCCAAAGTCAGTAGAGTATATCATCATACGCTCACCATCCTTCTTATACGTTACTGAGTACCCTACACCATCAACAGGCACTTGGAAGTTATGTAGCATGACTAGCGCCTTATGATTCAGTGGTATGGGGTTATTGACTATCTGGCGGTACTCTAGTTGGGTCTTCATACGAGCATCATGTATAAGGTCATCACGATTGATAGATGAGTGCTTTAGGGCCACAATGAAGTCTCTCTTGAACTCCTCCTTGTCTATGGTCTTGCTGGTGATCTCTAATTCAATCTCAGGACTGAAGTAGTCATCAGACGATATAGCATCTAGAAACCCTATCATAGCCTTAATACGCTTACTATCACTCAGCTTGTCATTGATAGTGGTGTTCAGATATGATGTCATAATCTTAGTGCGTGTCAGATGCCTAACGAACTCATGCATATTGCGGGTCAGGACTGTTCTGAACGAATCTGATGCTAGACTAGCCTCCTTGGTTATGTACTTAGTGAGTGACATATCGATTCGATAGCCATCCATGGTGAATCCTATACGGAATAGCAGCTTAAGGCTGTTCCAATCCTTCTGCTTAAGCTTCTTAGCATAGTCCTTATCCTTAGGAGTCTCCAGCTTAGAGTTAAGCACTATGGACTTACCAACTAGGTGGTGTGTATTGAGCTTACGCTTCGTTATGATGTTCACACTGTTCTTGGTCATCTTAGGGTATGAGTAATCGGATAGTATAGTCTCTACTACGTCAGCAGCATCGAATCGACCAGTCTTGGCATATCGCGTATTGTAATATACCTTCGTTATCAGGTTGATAGTAAAGTCATTATCCTGTATTCCGGCCATATAGTCGAATAGGCCTACTATATCTGACCTGGTTGCTGATCTGAAGATGATCTCATTCTCAATGCCCTTCCTAGCGGGCAGTATAGTCTTAATTAACGTATCCATGGCTTTTACTGCTGTATCTGTCGATATATCGTTTTTAATTAACCACGTGTTAAAATCAACGAGACTATAAAGAAAGAGAGATGAACAAGGCTAATACGCTCAATACGCTCAGCAATGAGCATAAACCGCAGACGCTCAATCTGATAGACGCTAATCCCAATGCGCCTGAGTATGTGGCTATCAATATCGAGATGCCAGCAGTACGTGATACTATGACCCTAGAGGTCAATATCATGCTCAACTTCCTCAGAGCACTGGTGGAGAAGAACGATATAAATGCCATAATGGACACAACACTAGTGTCTAAGGACAACGACTTGCTATTCAAGGCTGCGTTCTCCAATCTGGTCGACCATTTCTTTGGGGGTGACTCCAAGGAAGCATGGAATAGGTTCCTCAATGCTCTGATAGCATTCAGGCAGAAGAAGTATGGTGAGATCAGAGAGGATCTAATCGAATCAGGGGAGATATACCCTACGGTTAATCTAGCTGCTATTAGACATATTGACTGCGATAACGACTTGGATGCTCTCAAAGAGCGTCTAGCTACTAAGATTAAGGTAGGTAACGTCGTTAGTCAGTATAGGAATAGACCACTTAATCCTATCATCATATCTAAGGAGATGCGATACGTACCCATATCAGACGATATAGCCAATAAGAACATACTGGTAGATGAGGAGCGCATATTCGATGATAGTGCTTCTGATGAGCTCATACGCACTGAATTGGAGAAGCAAGGTAGGAGTAAGGCACAGATTGATGCTATACTTGATGCTAAGCACCAGCATGAGGGTATCACTAAGGCTATGCGTGATATGCGCATGACTGAGTTCGAGATATACGCTGATGACTATAACCGCATTAGGAAGAACCTATCTGGGTTTGAGGACCAAGAGCTCATCAAAGAGTTCATACGTCTTAGTGAGCTAAATGAGGCCAACTCAGTGGTTAATAACATGATACGGTCACTATCTAGGTTGCCTACCCAATTCCAGTATGACCGTGTTATGGAGTACATCAGGTCTGATCGGTTCACGAAGGAGCTAGATAAGGCTAGGCGTGAGTTCGTAGACATAGCTAAGCGATCTGGCAAGTTCTCCCAAGAGCTGTTCGAACATGGCCTAGTATCAGCAGCAGAGTTCGAGAACCTACATGAGACCTTCTCACTGCTTAAGGACGTCAATAGGCTATCAGATGATGAATTGAAGGAACGTAATGATGATATGCAGAAGAGGATCGATGAGGCTAAGGAGAAGCGTGTGAAGCGGCTAGAGGAGCTTAAAGCAGAACTAGAGGAGTCTGAGGCCAAACTCAGCACAGCATCGAAAAATAAGGCTCAGGAGCTGAAGAAGCACATCCGTAAGACTAGAAGGCTAATCAAGACGATTGAGGACTCAATGGTCTAAACCTGCCTATATCTTATAGTTTGATAGTAGTTTAACATCAGGTATGCTGAAATTGCGCTCTTTAGGCGTTACCCAGTATAATCCAATAGCATCGAATATATCGCGCTCCAAGTAGCGCACCCTTTTTTTACCGCCACTTATACTGGTGTCTAACAGCGTTATTCCCTGCGTTCTAGCATATGTACGTATAGCACGTATGAAGTTATCGTTACCAGTCAGGTTAAGCATCTTATATGGTTCATGCTCTCTTATGGTGAAGTAGACGTTGACCGGGTAGTAGTACTTCTTTATGGGTACTAGTATCTTAAGCACATCATTATCCCATATATATGGATATCCTGGGTACTGCTCATCAAACATAGTGCTCATACGCTCTATAAATACATCATTGACTGCCGGATTGATTGGTCTCCTAATGGGTATAGTATCATCTGTCGAATCAGTGGTGTCTATACGATCAGTGGTATGACTGGTACTATGATCAGTGGTACTAGTAGTGCTACTACTGGTATCACTAACGATGGGTTGACCCATATGGTCTAATGGGTATTCGGAACTGACCATTAGTATGTCCAGCGCATCAAACCTAGATAGCTTACGCCTATATGCTCCAACAGGTGTACATGGATTGAACATAGATGTCTCAGGGAACACCCGTGCTATGATCTTATTAGCTATCTTACGAGTAACAGGCTTAACCCTGTTTGGGTATAGTATCCCTAGCTTCTGCATAGGAGTCAGGCAGTTAGCTGACTTCAATGATCTAGCCTCTTCAAGTGTTCTAGCACCTGAGCACTTAATGAATGCGAATACAGCCCTGAAGTCAGTAAACCCATATGTATCGCATAGTATCTCGAACAGACGAGTCTTAGGAGTAATAGAGAAGCTCTTACGTGCTAGCTTATGGACACTCTGCATCGAACGCTTATGTATGCGCTTAAGTAGCTTACGTATGTATGGGTCCCCATTATTGAAGTCATTAGTGGTTAAGCCACTCTGTAGCTTCCTAATCGTTGAGTCTAGCTTACGGTACCTAAGTACATCACCAGCTAACTCAGCGTAATTGCGTAGGTATGTTAGCTTAGTTATGACACTGATAGAGCTCATTTATGCTAATAATGCCCTTCTGAACCCTAAAAAAACAGACACCCTATGGGTATTACCAGTTAACGTTGACGCAGTCATCTACCGCATCATTGATATCTGCGCCATTAGATGGTTCGAATCTATCTAGCAGTGATCTGCTGATCCAGAGACGCTGATCCTTACGTAGGTCGTGCCTCTTTAGAGCAGTAGGAGCATTGAATATCACTTTAGGCGTCTTGATATGCCTAGGGATGTCGTCACTAGTCTTAGCGACTATCTCGTACTGGTCTCGCTCACTAGCAGTGATCACATTAGACGCCATCTTCAAGTCGGTATCCTCGAACATGCACTCATCATCTAGTCCAATGATCAAGTACACGCCATATGGTTTAATATTGGGGTACTTCTTGCTCTCTGCTTTAGATAGCGTGCGTTTATGGCCTAGTTCGACGAAGTAATACGTGGTTGCACTAGTGAACTTGGCCCAATCCTCATCAGTGAACTGATCAAGACGTGTGTACTCATCACTAGGTAGAGCCATGATATCATGTACCTGTGCTGTCTTGTACTTATAGCCGCGCACAATAGAGTTAAACCAGTGCTTGGTTGACCACTTATATAGAGACGCCACGATGCTAGTGTCGATATCTGATGTGTCCTTGTATGTATCTCCTATCTCTGGGTGAGGAAAGGTTCCATTGATATAGCCATCGTGGCTAATCCCAAAGTGCTCAGGAGACCATGGCATGGTCTTGAGTGTGATAGCACGCACCTTGACTAGTGGTACAGTAGATGTATACCACTCTGCGAACCGCTCGATGAATGCGTCCAATGCATGGATCTTCTCCACAGTGAAGTCAGGCAGATCGCGTAGATCAATGCCATTGCGTGCCTTTACGACTCCACTGCGCGTGGTTGCGAACTTGTTAGCCTTATTAGCTCTCTTACCGCCCATTGTCACTAACTGCTATGTACTGATACCTAGATAGTTTACTTAGTTTAGGTAGTGCCTGAAAATAGCTCTAATAATGTATAAGTGGCTATTCACGTAGGCGCACCATAAAGTGATAACCACACCTATGCTGATACGAGCGTGCTAACGATTAGAGAGCTAATATACAACAGAGTGATGCCATAAAGTGCCCATAACTCGGATGGCTATTCACACCTTGTCTGATATGCGCATGCCAACACTCACAGTGTTAATATACAACAGAGTGAACCGTTAGAGTTATAGCATGTTTAGAGCCCTATAACTCTGAAATCAGAAATCGAACTCCTCTATGGAGGGTACCCATGGGGTCTTGCAATTTTCGAGTTATAGCGTGTTTAGAGGCCTATAACTCTAAAGTCCCGAAAAATCAATATGTCGTATATGGCCACTCTGACGTGATTTAAGCCCCTGTGGACATGACTGATTTTTCCCATAAAATCAAGGGGTCCGATTTGACCAGACACATGACACTTACACAGATATTGGTCTGTTACATTGTGTTTAAGCCCCTGAGCATTAGAATGATGAAAATGAGACACAAGTAGTAGTCTAATCTGGTGGTTAAACCGAAGTGGTGTTTTCGAGTTATAGCGGTCTAAATGCTGTCTGGCTCTAATGGCTATTCACACCTTGTCTGATACGTACACGCTAGCAATCAGTATGACCCTGAACAGTGAAGTGACCCGTTAGAGTTATGACGCTCTAAATGCCCTATAACTCTGAAATCAGAAATCGATAAAGTCCCATGGACAGGTACCCATGGGGTCTTGCAATTTTCGAGTTATAGCGTGTTTAGAGCCCTATAACTCTGAAGACCCGAAAAATTGACTTAACGTATATTGGCTCTCTGACGTGATTTAAGCCCCTGTGGGCATGACTGATTTTTCCCATAAAATCGAGGGGTCCGATTTGACCAGACACATGATAGTCATACAGATATGGGCTTACTGACTAGTTGGTAGGCCCCTATGTAAGCAGGTAACTAGATTGGGCATGATAATGGATACTAGTTGGGTAGATCATACCAGTCTAAAGAATAGCTTACGTAGGTCCCTAACGAAGTCATTACTCAATCTAGTATTAGATAGAGACTCAAATGACTGCCCTGATAGTCTGGCGAATATGAATGCTAATGCGTATACACCACACTCATCAGTATCGAAGTCCTGCTGCTGCTCAGAGTAGAATAGGCGCTTCAGCTTAGGGCACTTACTCTTCAATAGCTTATAATAGTCGTTATATACCTCTGGGGTCTTAGTAAACCCATATGAGTCATATATCTCGAACGTCATCTTAGTACAATCGATATATACGGCTATCCAGTGCTCTCCTGAGCTACCATGGTGATCAGTGTTGTATACGAACCCAGCAGACTTGATATTATTAGCATGGCAGCTACATGGGTTGAACTGCTGATATACTGCACCATATGAGTCTTGATCATCTATACTTAGACTAGTCATGAAGTCGCAATACCATGTCTTGAACGCTACGAAGGTAGGGAATATCTGTGATAGCTGCCATAGCACCAGATCTATCTCTGAGTTATCCACCAGCCAGTGGTCGGAATTATCAACCACAGTGCGCCTAGGCTTATATGCGACCTTAGATATAGGGTAGAACTTGAATGCTTCTGAATATAGGGTATTGAGGAACTCCTTAGAATCACATGATGTAGTACATACAGAGCTATATAATGCCTGTTCTAGCTCATCTCTGCTCATATTACTAGTGTTAGACACTCCAAATGCCTTAACTATCTTACGTAGCTGCTTGTCGGTAAAGCAGGTCTTCTTGTTGGTCTTATCGGGATCTTCGAAGAATCGTAGTGTACACGTGGATATAGGCTTATTCTGAGTATACTGACTAGTTGTTGAGCCATCTATGGCCATAATACGTGTATTAGGTACAGTACTCATGGTAGGCGGTTGTCCTGTTTTTTTATTACCCATATGGAAAGGATATTATCATATAGCAATGAACGAGTTCAATAACATCACGTTGAAGGCATTTCCAGTCATTCGAGGCATGAACCCGAATGATCCATGCGCTGGCTTCCTACAAGCAGTGCTATCCAATATGAAGGTCATACACAAGCAGGTAGTGTATGCTATGGGCAACAAGTCCAATCTGATCCAACTACTGCGTAACTACAAGAGTCCAGACACATACGTCGATAAGCTGATACGTAAGCTAGTAAGCGAGCTATCACACCGTAAGGTCAAGACCATATATGTCGACTTCTTTAGGCGTCACCATGAGCTTATTGAGTACATGAAGCGATATCATGACATAGTGTTCGCATTGAACGCATATAAGGAGTCATATCTAGACTCTGACTCAATCATCAGGAACATTGAGATGCGATATGAGTCCCTGAAGGCTGTTAAGCTGAAGAATAAGGACTATGAGCGTCTGAAGCGTATGTACTCAATGACTAAGACGTTCGTGATCAAAGCCATAGAGGAGATAACCAAGCTAATGTCCACAATTATAGGAGAGCTTAAGACCATCAAGATATATGGCACAGAGATAGTGAAGGAGACAGATACTAGCCTATTGAGTGCTGATAACCGTGAGATCATCAATACATTCAAGTTCCTACTGATCACCAACGATGAGCTTATCAGGCGGTTTGAACAGTCTACTAATAGCTTCTACTTCAGGGACCTGTACTCTAAGTTCAATAAGCTATCATCCACCTTCGAGATACAGTACTATGCGTTCGATCCCACCTTCAAGTTCGATTCAAAGCTAACTACATCGCTAGAGCGCCTATATCGCAACTATAACGTGATAGTGCGCAACCTGGATATGAACCAGAAGAACCTAAAGAACCTACCTACGCTGATACAGGCTAAGAACCAGAAGGATCGCATACTGGCAGAGCGTAAGAAGAAGCAGCGCGAACTAGAGCTAGCATTGCTCAATGAGCAGCTCAATACCACTAAGATATACGTAGAGAACCAGCTAGAGTCTACTATCACCACTAATAGTAACGTACTTAAGATGCTAGCCTCACTGTCTAGACAGAAGGTCGAGAACGTCCATGCTGCTGTTGATCAGCTTAGGAGGAAGCTTAAGGCCTCTAAGTACATAGAGAACCTAGATACAGTGCGCCAGATATCAAGAGAGTTCAACAGAGCTAAGGTAGAGAGCAAGTACTTCAATAGGTACCTGAAGCTGGTGCGAGAGTACATCAAGTCAGTTACTGAGGAGTATGGTAAGAAGGGTAAGCAGGAATTGAAGCGGTTCGACTCCAAGATAGCTAAGTCATTCCAGAAGCTAACCAAGGTGAGTGCTAAGATCAATAAGGAGATAGACACGCTAGCAGATACCATTACAGTGTCCACTGATCCTGTTGACGCCATAGTGTCCGGAGATACGGTGCTATCCGAACTAGATAGTCGTATCCAGCAGGTATACCCTGATTTCACAACAGATAGCATGAACAAGCTTAGTGGTGGTATGATTAGTATCAGCACCATGGGAGCTGCTAATCCAGCAGTCACTAACATGAGCATATCCCAGACCATTGGTAATGGCTCACTAGTGCAATCAGCCACTATTCAGATAGGATCACAACCAGTATCATGGGCTAACCCGTTCATACTTAAGGATCTACTTAAATCTAGCCATAAGCGGTCCTACATCGATAAGTCGTACAACATATTCTCCAATATGCTATCTGAGCTTAAGGAGCACGAATCTAAGCGTAAGACTGAGATTAAGCGCATCAACAAGCGTATCCAAGACGCTATGGCTAAGATTGACTCTGATAGGCGTCTAACACCCGATCAGCAGCTACGTAAGAAGTTCGAGCTTGAGAAACTACGTAATAGCATGCTCAGTAAGATAGGAGGCACATCTGATGGCTATCGAACTAAGGCTATCCTGATTGAGACTACCATGTCTAAGATCATACTCAACTATGGTAGGCACACATTGGACGTGTTCTTCGGTATCATGTACAACCTAGTGGAAGAGCAGTTCAGAGGAGCATTCAAGAACCCAGACCCCAATACGCCACTGTTCTATAAGTTCATGGACATACCGATGATGATAGGGTTCTATAAGTTCCTAGATCACTGCTCATATGCTATCAGAGAGGTGTCTAAACGCATGCTTATGGCTACATCGGTAGTAGACTCTAATGCTAAACTCAATATATACGCCAATGCGTTCTCAGCACTACATACTCAGCTATCTGACCTAAGAGTAATTAGAGGCGTATATGGGGCTAATGAGCATATTGATATCAAGACTATTAGTATACCTAATACATATCACGAATGGGATGGTACTTTGATCACATTACCTAATGAGCACGCTATCACATTAAATGGAGTCGTAACGTATACCAACCCTACTATAGCTAATACCAGTGGTATAGCAGTAGTCCATAAGCGATTCGCTAGTCTGTTCGATAGTGACGACATATTGATGTTGAAGAATGTGAATACGTTCGAACAGATCAATGATGATGCCCTATCATTTGGTGGCAGAGGTACATATGCTAAGTTCATATACGTCAATAATACCTACTATCTACCTGTATTCGCCGATGTGCTGAATAATGGTAAGATAGACAGTAAAGGAGACTATATAATGGTACAAGTCGATTATGAGAACTATAAGACGTATGAGACACTCATATTCATACTCACGTATGATATAGAGACAGAGCTATATCGTTGGTTCGCAGAGTCATCTATATACAACAACTTCCTATACTATCTGAACGTGTTCGGCAAGGTGGATACTAGACTAAGGCAAGTACCAGAGTGGTCTCATAAGATCAACCCAGGCTATCGTGATGAGATCATACAGGAGGACTTCTTCAAGAAGAAGATCAATGAACTGGACCCATCTAGCTCATTCAACGTTGTGTATAATAGTAAGGTCAACCTACAGTATATTAGGGCGTTCTCTAAGTGCATCATAGTGGATAACTTCGTCAACACGTTCAAATATAACTGGTTCACCACTATTAGGACCAATGTAGGAGTTGTAGATACTGATGTTAACAGATCAGCCACTGATAACACCGCAAGGGCTTGTAATGATATAGGCATCACTAACTTAACCAGATACCCATATAATAGGACCACCTTTAGAGTACCCAACATCAATAACATCGAAGCGGCTAAGAATAGCTCGATATACCGGTTCATTAAGATCAATAGTATCATAGACCCTAAGAAGAGCAGTGAGGAGCGTGTCAGGATCCTTAAGGACGTACTATACGTGTTCTACAAGGTAGTGTTCAAGAATAAGTTCCACAGGGACGCATATACCAATATATGCACTATTCTGGACCAGGATGACTTAGAATCAACCAGTCTGTTCGGTGGTAGCGTATCATATGACTCTGCTAACCATCGTATCGTTGCTGGTAGAGTGTCTGAATCATTGGGTCGGCTGATTACTGATGGGCAGCTGTTCACTACTCCTATGGATCTATACTCAGTCGCTAGTGTAAATGGTGATGTGCGTATCGATTATAGCAATATGAGCAGTAGTGAGTTCAGGAAGCGCATATTCACTCAACTGGTGTTCATGATCGATGATGGTAAGTGGTTTGACGATGTTATAGCTCTAATGAAGTCCTACCTATACAGACCAGCATCGATTGATACTACCACACCTGAGAACACCATATTGCAGTCGTTCTCTATGGGAGACTCAATAGATGCTGGATTGGTGTCTAAGCCATTCATACGTAACCTTAAGACCAAGGGAGATGTGCTATCACGTTTATCGGACTATATACTGAAGTTCAAGCACGTTAGGGATATCACTGCTATATACCTACCACTATATATGATGGAGATATACTCGTCTGCTATCGATCCTGCTCAGGATCATTAGTATCGCTATCAGTAACACACCTATTTATAAGCGCTAGGTGCGCTGCTTAATTTTTTAGATGCCTAAAGCAGCATTAATACCTTAATAGCAATGGGACGACGATTGCGTGGAGGGAAGCTGAGAGCATCAATACACGATATAATCAAGCAGGGTGATATAGACTATGATGAGAATGAGGATGAGAGCGACCATGATGAGTCTGTTACTATTAATGTCCAATCACTAGCACAGCTGTATACGATAGTCAATACAGTGCAGATACAAGACACTGGAGAGTCAATTGAAGTAGCCAAGATACTCATCACACCTAATATGACCGCATATCACGTGTTTAAGCATATGGGCGTGTATAATACCAACACAGTATATGTTAGAGTGATGCGTGACATTAACAGGGCAATGCAGACAGTGAGTACGTCTATAGAAGATGGTAGTATCTACTATGTAGCCTATACTACAGACAAGCGATTCATAAGCCGCATTGGGTATAACCCAGATATGGCGATGTTCGTAGGTGATGTACCGATAGAGCTCACTGATCCTGATGATCCTGAGTCTATAGTGTATAACATGGATCTAGTGATCGATGGCACTATAATACCTATAGCAAGGGAGAGACCATATACCGATCTATTACCATGTGATACCGGGCCTATACCCGATAATGACGAAGAGGCTATTATGATAGCATCTGTGTATGTACTAGACAACATGGACAACAGATTCACTGAGTTACAGTCCCTGGTGGCAACAGTAAGCACAATGACTAGTGGTTATATGATAGAGCGTGTTAGAGATATGGACCACATATCACTAGCTAAGAGGAGTGATATAATATCAAGACTGCGTAGTATAACACGGTTCTTCTCATTCGTAAAGAGCTATACAACACCAGATGGGGTAGTTCATACAGTACTACCTATTACCTACCCATTAGAGTCTATCTATGCATATGAGCAGTTCATTAATATAACCAACCTAGTCAGTATAAGCGATACCTAGTGCTTAATATCGTCACCTGTTTACACAGAGGCCTAAACATAATGTAACAGACCCATATCTGTATAAGTGTCATGTGTCTGATCAAATTGGACACCTCCGATTTTATGGGAAAAATTAGTCATGCCCACAGGGGCTTAAATCACGTCAGAGACCGCCTTTAGGCCCATGTTGATTTTTCGGGACTTCAGAGTTATAGGCCTCTAAACACGCTATAACTCGAAAATTGCAAGACCCCATGGGTAGGTACCCATGGGACTTTATCGATTTCTGATTTCAGAGTTATAGGGCATTTAGAGCGTCATAACTCTAATGACTCACTCACTCATATATTAGTACTGTGACTGTTAGCATGCACATATCAGGCAAGGCGCGATTATGCAACCGAGTTATAGGGCATTTAGACCGCTATAACTCGAAAGTATTAACCAGAATGGGCTAAATCAGTATGGGATAGCCATATACATATGACTGTCAATTACATATAAGCAGATGAGCATGTTAACCCAATATATACCTATCTATGATGATTAGTCCATTATAGATGTTACCAACTAGTATCCGATCATGTCATATCGCTACACCTGTTTACACAGAGGCCTAAACACTAGTCAGTAAGGCCCCACGTAGTGGAGTGTCATGTGGACGATCAAATTGGACCCCTCGATTTTATGGGAAAAATCAGTCATGCCCACAGGGGTTTAGAACACGTCAGAGGCTTCGTATACGTCATATTGATTTTTGGGCACTTCAGAGTTATAGGCCTCTAAACACGCTATAACTCGAAAATTGCAAGACCCCATGGGTACCCCTCCATAGAGGAGTTCGATTTCTGATTTCAGAGTTATAGGGCTCTAAACATGCTATAACTCTAACGGTTCATTCTGTTGTATATTAACACTGTGAGTGTTGGCATGGCCATATCAGGCAAAGTGTGAATAGCCATTAGAGCCAGAGGGTATTTAGACCACTATAACTCGGAAAGACCACTTCGGCTTTATCATCATTAGGTCACTACTTGTGCCTGATTTCCATCACTTACTAGTATATTGACTTAAACACCAGTCAGTAAGCCCATATCTGCATGACTGTTATGTGGACGGTCAAATTGAGACCCTCGATTTTATGGGAAAAATCAGTCATGCCCACAGAGGCTTAAATCACGCTGGTAAGCCAATATATGGCATATTGATTTTTCGGGACTTCAGAGTTATAGGGCTCTAAACACGCTATAACTCGAAAATTGCAAGACCCCATGGGTACCCCTCCATAGAGGAGTTCGATTTCTGATTTCAGAGTTATAGGGCTCTAAACATGCTATAACTCTAACGGGTCACTCTGTTGTATATTGCCTCCCTGATTGCTGACATGCGCATATCAGACAAGGTGTGATTAGCCATTAGAGCCAGAGGGCATTTAGAGCGTCATAACTCGGAAGTACTACCTAGATAGCAGTTATGGATCAGGCAGATGATAGTCTATACCCTTCTTACGCATGAAACCTATGGCCTGTAGTACAGTATCAGCCTCATCTGGTGTATTTACCTGTATGTCTAGCCTATCTATGCAGTAGTTCTTGGCGAATCGTTTCTTCTGGCTATATGACATACGTGATTGATTACCCAGGAAGGCTAGCTTTAGTCTAGGGTTGATTAGTCTGATCCTATCAAATGGCTGTATGTGCATATATAGCATAGCTATCAGTATCGACTCTATGATGCTCATAGTCTTATTTCGACTCATCTGCTGCTCGATCAGCACATAGTGAATATAGTCATCTCTGTCTGTATCGTTGTGTAACAAGCTCAACAGCTCGTTATTGATGAATTCATCTATATATAGCACATATCGCTTATATAATGATAGGCTCTTCTTGACTGATGAGTCAATAATGTTAACTGTCTTAGATCGTACGAACTCACTATTGGTGAACAGTGAGTACGCCATATGCTTTAAACCTATGTCTATCGATATCAGGTTCATTTTTAGAGTCTTCAAAATGAGCACAGCTTTAGGATCAATAGCCAATGAGGCCTCCATCACTACAGACGACTACTCTGGAGGCGATAATGAGCCAGATGTGACTGAAACTACGCTAGATACCAATACTACTACACTTGGCGTACAGACGAAGATACCTATTGCGGCTAGACCGCAGAATAGTGATATAATGCCTCCTATATCCACATTACCACATGGAGAGCATCGTATGGATGGATATGAGGCGTTTGAAGACGATAGGAATAGTGATGCAGAGACTACTGATCATACTGATGACTCCGATGACGATCATAAGGACGATACTGAGGACGATACTATCCCTAATATACCATATAACTCAGTCATAGAGTTCGATAACACTGGTGTTGACGATATGTTCAACAAGACAGACCCATCTGATCTCCAGCAGCTACAGAATAGCATACTCGAATATGTGTCCGAATTGACGCAGGGTAGACGTGATAGAGCTGCTATACTACGAGATAACCTAATGCGGTATGCCGACGCTATATATAAGCCACCTGATAGTAAACAGCCAGATAAGTATGAGTCTGGTCCTACACATAGTGATGGCACTCATATGACCAAACCAGCGTTTGTTAGGCCATCTATGGATCCAAACAGGATAGATGACTATGATATGTATGATGTATCACGCAATGTCGATATGCCAGCAGATGCTGATGAGATGCGTAAGAGCGCTAAGGAGTATAACACCTTCATGTCTAAGATACGTATGGTGCATCCAGAGCTCAATGTAGCCGAATCAGACTTCAAGACACCAGATGGTAAGTTCATTAGTGCAGAGGCTAAGATACGATACTATGGTATCATACGTAGATATATTAGCAAGATAGACTCATATGTCGATGCTAAACTAGGAGAGTCATACTCTAAGGACGACTACATAGCGTTCATGCATAGACTAGGCATAGATGGCATTAATGATATACCATCGACTAAGACTGACTTCGAAGTGCTCAGATCCATAGTGATACGCATACATGAGATAGAGTATGAGAGTAACATCAAGATGTTCGTCAAATACGGGCTAGTCATACTGCTATACGTACTCAATCTGATTATAGAGCGGTTAGGCCTATCATCGTACTTCACGCTCAAGAACTTCACTTCATCACCTAACTTCAAGCAGATAGTGAATACGACTACTGAGATGGTAATAGGATACACAGAGAGCAAGGCTACCGTATTGGATAAGACTGTGTCCAAGACTACGTCGTTCGGCATCAGCCTGTTTAAGAACATAGCTACATATGGCTTTATGAAGGCTAGACGCCATCGATACGACGATTACTCATCTGACTCTGATGATGAGTTCATATTGGATACACTAGCAGATATCGACTAATATAGTAGTCTATATGGTATATACCCTTTATTTTTGATGTCTAGAAATGAAGCCTATTGCTAAGCTACATTATAACGGCTACCCTGGTCTTAATGGCCAGAGTGTTGTTAATCTAACACCGTCACTGTCTCAGTCTTCATCCAATCATATTGTGAGTACATCGCATAGTCAATACGACCCATATATATCACGAACACCAGTACAGCGTGGATCAGTCTATAATACGATTGATAGACCATATATAGAGTCATACAACGATATGCTGTTCAATAACCTAAGCACTAGTGCTATCATAGCTATAATCACCAGTATCGTTATATTCGTGATCATATTGAGCATGGTGCTATACATAATGCACCTAAAGTCTACTATACACTCACTTGAGCTTAAGGTGGATACTCTAGAGTACTGGAACGAACTTAATACGTCATCAGAGCGGTCAACGCATAAGTTCACACACTACTCGGACTTCACGTAGTCATCTACTAACATATCGTAATATAATGGCGTTACTACGCTGATAGTGCTATTATACTATATATGGCTATGTTGGCTCCTAATGTCTTTTTTTTTAGGTACCTAAACCGTTAATTATGACATCGTACGAAGAAGACAGAGTATTGAGTGGGATCCTAGGTGATCCAATCAGAGGATCTCCAGCAGAGATAGTGCTGCTAGTATCAGATCCTAGGAAACCAGCAGCCATATTCAATAAGGGCGGCAACTCGCACATCATTGGCAATGTGCCATACTACTCGAAGTCAGATGACGTTGATCTAGTATATGATGGTATCAGCGACCTATCTGGATACAACTACCTAGCTATACCAGTTAGAGCTACACAGATGCCTGCTGGACTACGTATATATAACCTAGCCAACCTGATATATAACTGGATGATGCCATCTGTCCAGAAGTACTTGACTAAACTACATACAGGCCATCCCGACCTATTCCCGAAGGCATTCTGGATGCACTACCTGAATAACGTATCAGTGGTGCTACATGATCTAACCGTGAGCGAATATGAGCACTTCATGATGGCTGTAATGGATGAGACGTTCGCATGGATCTGTAAGTATCCCAGTAAGGTCAGTAAGGACAATACAATCATCCATAACTGCTGGCCTGATGGTAATGCCCGTACTAATGCGCTATATCTAGTGCTAGCAGGATGGGTCGATGACCTGAAGACCTATGTAGCTCGTAGGATACTAGGAGTCACTACTAAGGCGGCAGAGTCTAAACGGCGTAAGTCGGATGTGGAGAAGGCCTATAAGCTTGCTGAAGACTATCTGGGCTATAACGACATCGAGTACAACGAGTTCTATAAGTTCAGCGGTAAGAGCATCGACCTACTGCTCAACATATCATATGATATCCTCAAGGTGCTGAACTGTAAGGGTCCTACGTTCGATAACAGTGGCATACTCTCCCATACTGACCGTATGACTCCTAACTATGAAGCGGATGGCGATATATACGCTGGTAGTAAGTACATGACCACCAATGGCCAAGTCAACAGGTATGATGACTATGCTAAGTCAGATCCAGCTATGCTAATCCTAGGAGACTACCTAGAGGCTGATAAGCGTAATATATACACAGCACACATATTCAGGGACCACAAGTACCGATATAAGTACAATATCATCGAGATGATCCATAGGCATAGGCCTACACGAGAGAACGTGCTTCCATATCTGTATGGCATCAAGGAGGGCTTCATATTCTCATGTGACCCTCATACGCTAAATGTGGATGTAACAGGCGATATGCCTAGATCATTGGGTCTAACCATGATGACCATCACTGCTATCATGATGAGCAATATAGCGTCTATCCAGTACCATGAGTCTGTTACTTCACTACAGGAGACAGGATCGATCACTAGTAGGGCCATACTAACTAGTCCTATGAAGCGACTACTATATAGCTCTATTAGCTATGTACTGTCTGGCACACCTATCTGGACGTTCGATAGCAGAGAGACCATCCTCGACTTCCACATTACTCCTGGTAGCATAGCAGATGCCATTCATTACGTTATATCCGACTGGTTTGAGCACTTCGCGACTAGTACCAATGACTCGGCATACGATGCAAGCATGTTGAAGCTGAGTGAGCTGAGTGCGTGCATATATGAGTAAGCGAGCACTAGTGACATTAACAATGGCGTAACTATACGTTAATATGCCCATTAGTGGCATAGTATCCTTTTTTTCGAGCCAATAGTACTGAAAAAAGGTCATTATGGCTAACCAAGATGGTTAAACCAGTAGTGGCTAATTACATTAGGCTACCCATCACGTCATACCCGTATTTGAATGCATATGTGACTAATACTATTAGTAGTAGGACCATACCGATGAACTCAATACTCCCTGCTGTCTTACGACGTCTAACCATGATGATCGTTATCATAATGGCTATTATCATGAATATAGCCCCTATGAAGCCATTCTTGATGGCGCTCTTAGGCACCATTACATCATCATACTGTTCTGAGCCATTACGTGTACGATTAGAGTGGTCATTATTATGAGTGGTTAGCTCCATATCTGCCATATCATCAGGATCAGTGCTAGAGTGTATCTCTGATAGTGGTACTGACCGATATACGTTAAGGTCTAGTTCGTACATAGGCTTAGGGTTGATTAGATTGCGCTTGATCAGCGCCTCATACTTGGTTAGTAGACGATCCTTGTTGTTACTCTTGATCGTCTGTTTAACGATGTCGTCGAGCTGTTGTTGCATGGTTTTTAGAGTAGTGGAAAATATGTCGAAACGAGTGGTAAAGAAGGTGAAGAACCCATCAGAGCTCAATAGCAGCACTGTTGAGTTCGTACGCGGGATTAAGTACTATGCTGATGATAGCATTAAGAAGACAGTAGCTAAGACACGGAAGTCCAAGTGCTACTTAAGTGTCGTTAATAGCGTAGTGAGTGTCAATAAGATGATCAAGCTAGCATTCAACAATAACTATGACGATTACATAGCGATAGTCACTATATCGCTCAATAAGATCGTGATAAGCATATACCAGAAGCTCAACGTAGATATACCAGAGATAACGATAGAGTTCCCTGTACAGAACAGTAAGATATATGAGTTCAATGCGTCTAAGACACTGCTGAATAAGCAACTGAAGCTGATCATCAACGTACATAACTTCATTAGCATAGCAGACGTCAATATCAAGGCTAATAACTGTCTTAAGTTCACCATCAAGGATGAGCGTATATATAGGACCATATTGTCGGAGAAGTCACTGATATCATCGTATATTAGCCCATTTCGCTATAGAGAGTTCATGTATGAGTCTATAGACGATACCAATGTGTTCGACAACTCTGATGTCATCATTGGATTTAGCGCTCCTACGTTCGAGATGCTATTCCTGGACAAGAAGAGGATCAATAAGACCAAAGTAGCGATAGAACTAACCACTGACCAGTGTACGTTCAACCTATACTCCAATGATGCCAGTACTCCTACTACTGTGTTCACTGTTGATGATATTGAGCAGGAGATAGGTGATATGGCCATTTCGGCTGGTATCGTCAAGTACGAAGCAGAGGATAGCATAGTAACCAGTATGTTCGACCTATCTGAGCTGTTCATAGCACGTAACCTCCAATCTAAGTATACAGCGTGTTTCATGCTGTTCAAGCATACCAATAACGCGTGGAGGATCATTATCATGCTAACACTGAAGGATGACATAGGTATAGTGTCAAAGCGTGTCAAAACCTAATGAATTATGCTTAACATGGCTATATAGGGCCCATAAAAAAGATACTCTTTTTTGGGGCCTACCCTAGACCCTAAACACGTTATAATCGATCCACTTGAGATATACGAAGTATCTATAATATAACTCGAATATGACATCGAACAGCTCAACGAACTCTGAGGACTCAGTGGCCCTATCAGCGTATATGTCCTCATAGAACTTATTGATAGTCACCTGAGAGCGTTGAAACGTTATAGGATATACCCTATCATGTAGAGTGACCCTTACAACTAACCCACCATTACCATGACTCATATTGAAGAACCGTATCTGACGCTGATATATCAGTGCTTCGAAGAATAGCCTAAGATCCATTGAGAACCTGAAGGTGAATAGCTTAGTCATGATGATCTGAGTGGTCCTACGCATAGTATAGACATTAGATGGGTTAACCATCACTGCTTCATCACCGAAGTGATACCTATACGCTGATATGAACGTGTCTATGATATGGTCTAGGTTCTCACATATATGCTTACCTACTATCTGGAACGCTGATAGGTTGAACAGCTTGAACTTGAACTCATTATATGGTGGGTCTAGCTTACGATTAAACCGGAATGGCTTCACTTTAGGTAGGTTATCCTTAGATTGATCAGCAATAGGTATCCTAACTATGAATAGGATCGACTTACCGAAGGATATCGATGACTTAGCGCGACCAGTGGTCTTAGATTGATTGTTGCTGCTTAGGAAGTCAGATACACTTAGTGATATGTTACGGATATACGTCTCCTTAGATGGGTCTAGCATGATACTTATGCCGCTATCGTTATCTACATACACAGGAGTGTCTACGAACATGCGTAGGAACTCTAATAGGGTATGGTCAGTATCGAAGTTATTAATGAAGTGTATGGCTCCATTACAGCCCTCAGTCTTCATACGTGCTGAATTGAAGAAGGCATATCGTGCGTGCTCACGTAGTAGGTCCTTATCAATGGTCTTATCGTATGTTAGGTTGTTAATTACTGCCTTAACTATGCGTTTAGCAGTAGATTCGCTCATTATGGATGCGGCTGGTACTATTAATTGTAAATGGTATATTGGCCCTATGACTGGTTTTTAAGTCATTTGGATGCTAATCCATCATTCCAAAGCGCCTATTGTCTGGTATGTAGATCATAGTCAGCAACTGCATGATAATACTATCCTTTGCCACGTTATAGCACTGTTTGACGCCATATCCACACTTCATAGACGTATCAGACACACCGGGTATGTTAGTATTGGGATCTGACTCACCATAGAAGTCCCCTCCATATCTAGATCTGTGTATATAGATCCTACTATACGTATTATACCCAATTGGTCTAAGCGTAGATCCTCTAACTACCTCATTGAGCTTAAGTATCTTGAAACCCAGCCTATAGTTAACTAGCTTCTTAATGTATGGTATATCGATCTCTCTGAGCAGTATAGTATTGATCTCACTGTTAGTAGGGTTATATATGTCGGAATCAGCCTTAGGTATGTATATACGCTTGGCTCTATCAATAGCGTCTAATCGTACTACTACGTAGTCTGTGGACGTATCATTCCTATAGATGAGCGAATAATCAGGCTGTATGGGTAGTCTCTCACTGGTAGATAGCATTAGGCTACGTATTGATTTCTTATCCATACCTAGTGCTGTTAGCAGGGCATTGTCCTTATAGTACATGTTATGCATGCATCTAGATATGACTGGCGGAACCCGATTAGTTAGACTACCATATATAGGGCATATATCAAGCGTACGTGTGGCCATAGGATACCTACTAATGCGTTTATGTATGTCCTTGATGTCTAATGGGGCTGTGTTATCATATATGTACCTAAACAGTGAGGTATTACCCAGATTGCCTATTCCATGATCATATCCGCCATCAGTGGTATCATTAGAGTGTATATAGTCTCCACGGTGACTGGTGTCCTGATGTATCGCAAATGACTCTGGTGAGTTCAGCAGCGTAGTATCGAACGTATATTCGGATCCAAACATCAGTCTACCATTAGGATAGCCAACTGGTATCTTAACCAATGATACGTTGATATAACCATCGAAGTTAATGATAGGGCTAGCTATAGTGACGTTGAATCTAGGTGAGTTGCGCGTTGTATCATTAGAGTCATATATGATATGAGTAGGGCTCTCATACTCCTGGAAGTCATCTGTAAGCTGTAGTGCTACTTCCTCCATAGTAGTGTTAGTCCTGATGTTGGATGGTCCTTTAGATGTGACCTCATATGGTGTAGTATCCCTATTGGTATAGTAATTAGGGTAGATACGCTTCTTGATCACATCAATACCGATATCCCCACTGCTATAGAACCTATTATTGCTAGTAATGATGCTGTCACTACCACCGATAACGTGCTGCTTATCGTAATAGGCCTTACGCACACGGTTGCTCACATTAATAGTTATAGGCTTAGTGCTAGTAACAGTGCGTCTAGCCGATCTATCCCATACCATAGGAGCTGTTGGATAGTGTCGTATCAGCTTATTGGCTGGTATGATCAGTGGAACGAAGTCAAACTGCTCCACTTCATCGACATTCCACTCCACGTACTTGGAGTATGCCTGTCTAGTGTTATTTCCACGTGTGATAGTAATCATTTACGGAACCCATCAAAAAAAGCATTATAGGCATACCAGAGGATAATAGCACTAATCCTAGTCTACAGTGTCTAATATGCGTATGCTAGCGTTATCTATTAGATTGAAGTACTTGTTCCATAGTGTCACTAGCTGCTCAAATGGGTTATCATCAGTTGGAGCCTCCCCATATATCATAGTATCCATATACTTACCCTTAGAGAACACTGGTATCGTATAATAGCACTCCTTACACTTACGTCCTCTAAGTATGTACTTATAATGCGTTAGCTCCATATATGATACATAGTCTATCTCAAATGCCTCAGCATACTTGAATAACGTGGCTATGCACCGTAGCTTATACTCTAGCTTGTCATCCTTCTCTAGGTATGGCTTAAGTAGCTCATTCCTCAATAGGAATGCCAATTGACGGTTCTGCGCTATGATCTTATGGTTAACAGCTGCTATCCATGGAGTAGCTGTGAAGTACTTCGTATCGTCCAGGATTCTATGAAATGGAGTGTATGATGGGTTAATAGTGGTATAGTCGTTATATAGGTTAGGGTAATCGAACTTAACCATGCCTAGGGATGATCTCATTAGGTTATAGCGCTCATTTGACGTATACGTTCGCTTATCTACTGGTAGAGCAGGCTTATATGGCTTACACATATCCTGTGTAACACTGAATAGTATATCTTCGACTACAGGGACGTCATAGTAGTCAGGTATGATACTACGATCACTACACGTCCACTTGATGGCTAGATTATATAGATGGTCATCAACATAGTACTCAATCACTCCAAAGAAGTAGTTACCTATACGTGGCCATTCTCGATTATATAGCGTATCATATAGCTGTATACCACAATTAGCCTTATCGAAGTCCATTATCTTATTAGCAGTGATCAGTGAGTATTGGACATATAACGTGGTATCGATGTATGTATCATCATTAGCGCCAACCTCAGGCGGTATTTCGTACGTCTGTAGCTCTGTGGATAGATATAGGTGCTTAGAATTAGGACTAGTGATGTGCCTAAGTATTAGGCGCTTTAGGGTAGTCACATGGATAGCGACTACCTGATAGCTCCTAACACTGGTATCTCCTATATCATCAGTGATCTGTACTCTAGTCATGTTAGATATAGTTGGCTTATCACTAGGTATAGTAGTACGCTGCTTAACACGACGTGTGCTAGCATTGTACCTCTGTCTAGTGGTATAGTTGTTATGTTGGCCATTTGATTGTACGCCACTGTATGATATACGTGATGATCTGGATCGAGTATTAGCAGTGGGTACACTAGTGGGTACAGCTGAGTCATTGGATTCATACTCACTATCGCTATCACTAGAATCTCCCCATGCGTTACTAACCGACTCTACTAGCTCCTTAAACGACTTATCCCTGAGGGAATCGGACATTGTGGATGCGTATTGAATGCTTTACGTAGTCCTAAATAATAATAGATAGCTATCCCACGCTGATTCAACCCATTCTGACTAGTACTTCCGAGTTATGATGCTCTAAATGCTGTCTGGCTCTAATGGCTAATCACACCTTGCCTGATACGCGCATGCTAGCAATCAGAGAGACAATATATGAGTGAGTGAGCCGTTAGAGTTATAGCATGTTTAGAGCCCTATAACTCTGAAATCAGAAATCGAACTTGGCCCATGGGTACCTACCCATGGGGTCTTGCAATTTTCGAGTTATAGCGTGTTTAGAGGCCTATAACTCTGAAGTCCCGAAAAATCAACATAACGTATATGAAGCCTCTGACGTGATTTAAGCCCCTGGGTGAGTGACCAATTTTTCCCATAAAATCGAGGGTCTCAATTTTACCGTCCACATGACACCTACACAGATATGGGCTTAAACACAATGCAGTAAGCCCCTAAGCATTAGAGTGATGGAAATCAGGCACAAGTAGTGACCTAATCTGGTGGTCAAGTCGAAGTGGTCATTTCGAGTTATAGCGGTCTAAATGCTGTCTGGCTCTAATGGCTAATCACACCTTGCCTGATACGCGCATGCTAGCAATCAGAGAGACAATATATGAGTGAGTGACCCGTTAGAGTTATAGCATGTTTAGAGCCCTATAACTCTGAAATCAGAAATCGAACTTGGCCCATGGGTACCTACCCATGGGGTCTTGCAATTTTCGAGTTATAGCGTGTTTAGAGGCCTATAACTCTTAAGTCCCGAAAAATCGACTTAACGTATATTGGCCCTCTGACGTGATTTAAGCCCATGGGGGAGTGACTGATTTTTCCCATAAAATCGGGAGGTCCAATTTGATCAGACACATGACACTTATACAGATATGGGCTTAAACACAATGCAGTAAGCCCCTAAGCATCAGAGTGATGGAAATCGGGTACAAGTGGTAGTCTAATCTGGTGGTCAAGCCGAAGTGGCCATTTCGAGTTATAGTGGTCTAAATGCTGTCTGGCTCTAATGGCTAACCA
>Ga0256843_1000409_pt1 | contig 36617 bp, 58 predicted proteins | sample AlvinellametaG_FD_191572 | JGI IMG/M metagenome (GOLD analysis project Ga0256843, IMG submission 191572) | Pompeii worm associated microbial communities from hydrothermal vent at the East Pacific Rise, Pacific Ocean - Alvinella | ecosystem: Host-associated > Annelida > Integument > Unclassified ...
CCGCCCTCCGGTACCGCTCCGAATCCTCCAGCAGCCGCTCCAGCGCCTTCCCGAAGCTCACCCCCATCCGATCCGCCATCATCTCCACCGCGATCACCGCCTCCACCTTCACCGTCGAACGCGGCAGATAGACCGCCACCCGCTTCTCACGCTTCGCCATCTATCTATCCTTCAAGTCGATAATATTAAAGCGCTTCTTCATCCCGTCAATGATCCCGTTGGCAAACGAATCGAACGGAATATCCCCCAGTCTGTTCCCCCGGTATACATCCATGTATTCGTGAGTCTTCTTTATAAAAACAACTCGCTTGATATCTATTTCATTTTTGATCCGTTGGTGTGCATCAAGAAAGCGTCCAAAAAGCTTCCTTGAAAGTTCTATATTCTCCATCACTTCCCACCTCTCTTCTCGATCTGATAGCGATACTCACGCATCACACGCTCCAGGAACACACGTTCAAAAACATCCTCGATCTTGTCGACACCGTACTTGCGGAACATCGTCGTCGCGCTGATCACCGTCAGCTCCCGCACCGGGAACCGTCCGCGACCCTTGCGACGATAAATTCCGGTGTGCGAACCCATCGTCGCGATGAACGCGCCTTTATAGCGCTTCTTCCGCTCTTTTTTGAGCACCTTTGCGCTGGCGCCGTAATAGACCTTTCTCCCCTTGCGCTTCGCGATGTACTTCGACCCGCCAAATTCGATCAATGGGATTGGCTTGGACCGCAGCGTGATCCGCGCCTCCAGATCCTCCACCGTCGCCTTCCGGACTGTGATATAGCTCTTCAGCCTCGATGCCTTGATGTTGTAGACGCTCCGCACCGCCATGCTCGCCTCCTTCACCGCCGTCGTCACCGTCCGATCCAGCGACCGCCGCAGCGACATCCGCAACAGCTTCGGATCCAGCTGCCGCTCCAGCGCCTTGATCCCCTTGACCGTAATCTCCACTACCGCACCCCTTTACTCAGTATCACCCGCCGCTTCGGACGCCGAGATGCCGAGTTCGTATCTGCACGCAAAAAGCGCACCCCGATCATCTCCCCGGCGAACGTGTTGTAGACGCCGCAGTCCCACAGGTGGTTGGCCGCCGTCCGGCTCCGCTTTTTCCAGTACCGCTTGATCTGCCCCGTCTTTTTGACCACCTCCTCCGCCGGATATTCGCTCGTCCATTGCGCCGCCAGCTCCTCGTCCGCGTCGCGGTGCAGCGTCAGCACCCCGTCGGAGCTCTCCAGATCCCCGTTCTCCGCGGAGGCCAGCGACCGGCGAATCAGCGCGTCGAACATGTCCTTGAAATAAAGCACGTTGATCCCGTAGAGCTTCAGCCCTGTTACCCGCGTGCGTCCGCCCTGTTTGCGCACCACATTGTTCACCCTCCACGGCGAGCTCATCGCCGCCGAGTCCACCCCCTTTACCGGGAGGCAGACGTCGGAGTTCATCGCGCAAAACTCGTACACCTCGTCCGTCCGGTATCCGGCGTCCACCAGGCAGAGCCGCACCCGGTAGGAGCGTCCGTCCGCCCCATCCCAGTCCCGGCGGAACAGATCCTCCAGATCCGTCCACGCCTCCACGCGACCGTAGCGCACCGTCCGCGCCTTAGCCCCCTCGATGTGCGCCCGGATTTCGTACCAGAAGTGATCCTTCTGCACGTCCGCCGCCATCGTCAGCGCCACCGTCCGCTCCGGAACCTCCCCCTCCGGATCCGCGACCCGCAGCCGCAGGATCTCGCTCTCCTCCGTCGCCACGATCTCCTCTTCCCATACAGACGCGTCGCGGGTGTTGGTCCAGGCGATCATATCCTCCACGCTGCCGGCCTCCTTGTTTTTCAGCGCCGTCAGGTATTCCTGAAAGATCTCCTCCCAGCTCAGAAACGGCGAATAGTACGACGGCAGCCGATAGCTCCGGTGCTTGCGCTCCGGGTGGGCATGGACCCATACGCCCCCGGAAAGCATCCCGTGCTTCGACCCCTCGTCGATCTCAGCCCGGCAGTGCGGGCAGACGCAGCGCACCGCCGACGTCAGCTTGTAGTGCTCCTCGTCGTACTCGTAGACGAAGCGGTCGCGCTCCAGGGCGAAACGCTCCCCGCACTCCGGACACGGCACCTCGTAGAGCGCCTGCGACCCGTCCAGCCACTCCCGCCAGATCTTCGACGAGCTCTTCAGCGTCGGAGAGCTGTTGGCGTAGATCTTCTTGTTGCGAAACGCGTCCGCCCGCTTGTCCGCCAGCACCGAGGGATTCCCCTCACCCTTCACGTCGTCAGGCCAGCGGTCCAGGTCGTCCTTGATCACTACCCTCCGCGACACGCTGGCGAACGTCGATGTCGTAAACGCATAGGCGATCTTCAGGTTCCCGCCTGGGAAGCGCAGATCCAGCACCGACGACCCCCCATCCTTCTTTCTGGGGTAAATCTTCTCCGCCACCCGCGGCGTCTTCTCCACCGACGGCCACAGCTTGTCCTTCGCATGCGTCATCGCCAGCGACTCGGTCGGCAACACCATCAGCATCGGACACGGATAGAGATCCGCATAGGAAAAGATCATATTGTTCGCCAGCTCCGTAAACCCCAGCTGCGTCCCCTTCACCACGCTCACCCGCTGCGTCGGAACCTGCGGCGACAGCTCCACCGCGATCTCCCGCAGATACGGCATCCGATCCGTCCGATACCGCCCCGGCTCCGCCGAACTCTCCGAAGGCAGCACCCGATACCGATCCGCCCACTCATCCACCGTCACAGAAGGATCCGGCCTCAGCCCGGAACGAAACGCCGAAGCGTAGACCGATTCGCTCATCCAGCACCACCGCTCAGCTCTTCGAGTACCTGACGGATCTCTGCATCCAGCACTTCCTCGATCTCCGCCGGATCTGTGAGCGCAACAATGCGTACCGACAGCTTGTGAGGCAGCGACAACAGCGCGGACCTGACCCTCTGAGCCTCCTCAAATGCCTCGCGCTCCACATCGACCCGCTCCACCAGCTCTCCAATCTGCTTCCGGTACTCCGCCTGGGCTTTTTTACCGAGATAGAGCTCCTTGAACACCTTGACCTCGTTCAGCCCCAGCCCGGCCGTATCGATGTCGAAGTCTTCGACCCCATGCTCCTTTGCCTCTTCACGAATCTTCTCAAGAGCCTCACGCTCCTGCGCCAACTTTCTGTTGTACTCCGCGCGCTCATCTTCGGTCATATCGGCCAGAGACCGCTCAGGCAGCATCCGCTCATCGAAAATCCCCGCGTCATAATTCTGATCATTATCCTCTGCCCGACGCTTCGCCGCCTCGGCCTGCGGTTTCCTGGACGGATCGCGTGCCGCCTCCACCGCCGCCTTCGCTTTCTCCGAATCGACAAGCCCCCGCTTTTTCCCGGCCACATGCACCAGCTCGATCACCCCGTCGGCGACCCACTGATTCACCCGCTGCCTGGTCACTCCCATCAGCTTACCGAAATCAGCCTGACTCATCAGCGCCACGACAACCCCCCGGAAATATGGGCATTTTGTAAAGTCAAGCATCCGGACATCCCGCCAATGTCAAGCAAGTTTGACCACTCAAAACTGTCCATTTTCCGCGAGCTTCGCCGCCCGTAACCGCTCTGTCGCTGGAAGGACCCGTCGATTTTCACGCCGCGACCTCCCCGATCACAAACTCAAGCTCACCATCCGCCAGCTTGTCGGCGAGTCGTGAAGGCGTCAGACGATATTCTGTTCCGCCACTCGCAGTGAAGACCTGTCGTTCATCGTCATAGACACCGGTGATCCACTCTCCATCCACCATCACTCTCATTCTCTTCTCGATATAGTTCAGGTAGATCTCGTTGCGAAGGAAGTTTGCCAGGTTGTATCTTCTGTCTACACTTCGATCATGCAGATAGAGCACGATCGACCTGACCAGCTGTTTATGATCCGGCAAGGTAGACGATCTATATATGTTCCACGCCTCTTCTTTGCTGCCTGCATATTTAGTATTGAGACGATAGATCGAGTATAGGTCGTCTAGGTATCTCCGTTTCATCCGATCGGCGGCCCCATCATCATCATTTATATTAAGAGCTTTGTTCACTCGGCGTTCACTCGTAGTTTCCTGCGTTTCTGAAACGCTCCGTTTTATGGGCGTTTTCTCGGCGTCGTTCGTTCGCTCTGCGTTCACTTGCCGTTCACTCCGTTTTTTGACGGAGCTATAGTGCTGCTGGTTTTTGACCTGGTGATAGCTCCAGAATCTGTCTATCTCGTTGGCGAACTCCTTGATCCACTTGTGGACCGTCCCTTTGCTCATCGGCTTATCGCCGCCCCAGCTCTTTGCGTAGAATCCGAAGCTGTTTACCGCGTCCATCTGCACGTCGAAGTAGTACTCCATGAAGCACCTGGCCTTCCGCCGCTTCCCTTTTGCCTGAAGCTCCTCGATGTAATCGGTCGGCATCAATCTGTAGTTTATTCGCATCGTTATATCTCCGGCATACTGACCGGCCCTCCATCGTTATGATTCTCTCCGTAACGGGCCCCGTCGCTTTCGTAGGTCGTCGCGAAGTTGACGAAGGCGGTTATCCTGCTGTCGAAGGTGCACTTGGTGATTCCGCCTTCACCGTCGCGGTTTTTGCCAACGATGATCTCAGCGTCGGCGATCGCCGGCTCCCGCTCGTTGGCGTTGCGCTGGTAGTAGCTCTCCCTATGTGGGAAGAGGATCACGTCGGCATCCTCTTCCACCGCCCCGCTCTCCCGCAGGTCGCTGAGCATCGGCCGCTTGTTGGTCCGCTGCTCGTTGGCCCTATTGAGCTGGCTGAGGAGGAAGACAACGACGCCGTACTCTTTGGCCACGCGCTTGAGCTCCTTGGTGATCTCGCTGATCTCGTTGGGGATGTTGACGCCTGGCTTTTTGATGTATCGGAGGTGGTCGACGAACCAGTATTTGATCTCAGGGTGTTTCCGCAGCGTCGCCACGGCACGCGCCTTGATCTCATTGATCGTCAGATAGCTCTCGTCCCGGAGGTGCAGCAGCCGCGTCGATCGGTAAAACTTCACCGCCGACTGAAACGCGGAGGGGCTGGCCACCATCCCGCGCTTGATATTGCTCAGCGGCTCCCCGCTATGGGTAGATACGAGCCGCTGCATGATCTTTTGACCGCTCATCTCCAGGCTGTCGAAAAGCACGCCGTGCCCATGGCGGATCGCGTAGTCGGTGATCGTGGTCGCCAGGCTGGTCTTCCCCATACTTGGCCGCGCTGCGATCACCACCAGGTCGCCGGGCTGAAACGCTTCGATCCGCCCGTCCAGCGACGAGATCCCCGTCCGGTATCCGACGACCCCGCCGGAGCTGGCCGCGGCCTCCATCGCCTGCTCCATCGCGGAGAGGAAGTGCTCCACTCCCACGGAGCGGGCCCCGTCGCCGTAGGAGAGAGCCTCGCTCACCTGCCGGTCGGCGTAGGCTGCCACGTCGGTGCTGTCGGCCTTGTCCTCCATGACCTGCTTGCGGATATTCGTCGCCGTGGCGACCAGCATCCGCTTTTTCGCCAGCTCGACGAGCTGATCCACATAGGGACCGACGGCGCTGATCGGGTTGGCGGCCATCACGTCCACCATCGCCACCTCGTCCCAGTGTCCGTCCCGTGCCATGATCGTCCGGACAAACTCTTCGTCCAGGGGCTTGCCTTCGCTCTCCAGCTGCACCAGCGCGGAAAAGAGCCGCTGGTGAAACGGCAGGTAAAACGCCGCCGCGTCGATCCGGCCCATCACGTCATAGATCGTGTCCGGATCGAACATCACCGACGAGAGCACCGCCCGCTCGATGTTGAGATTGTAGAGCTCCTCCATCACTCCGCCCCGCTCTCGTCGAACGGGAAGAGGCTGAACTCGTCCCACCGCACCCTACTATTGTTCGGGCTGCGAATCGTCCGCTGGTAGATTTCGATGCCGTATTTGTTCCGCAGATCCGAGATCCGGTTGGAAAACTTCACGATCCCAAGCGTAGCGAACGCCTCGTATGATGTCAGAGTGTTTCCCTGTTTGAGGTAATCATAGATCCTTCGGGCCTGGCTCCCCTCTCTCGGAAGCTTTTGCTTAGATTTCCCGCTCATCGATCCCCTCCATCATCACTTCGATCACCTTGGCCAGCTTCCTCAGCGCGAACGTCTCCCGCTTGATCGCCTTGGCCTCCTCTTTGTCGATGTGCCCGTCCTCGATGGCGTCGCGGACGGCCTGCTCCAGTCCGCCGTGACGGCTGCCCAGATCCAGCAGCACCGACACCACCCGCATCACATCTGGATCTGCGCGCTCGGCGCGGCTCTCGCAGATCCCCAGGCCCCAGTGGTTGACGATCTTCTCCAGCGCGTCGCGGCGGATATCCTCGTCCATCTCGTCCAAGGCTTCGGTGAGCTGGTCGATGTTGATACGTTTGAGATTGGCCTCGTTGTTTTTCATGCTGAGGGCCGATGAGAGCATGATGTGGGCGTTCGGGCCTCGATAGCCCATGACCCGTGAGAAGTGTTTGCGCCCGGCTCCGTGCCGGTCATCCATCGCGTAGATCGCGTCGGAAAGCGCATCATAGAAAAATTCGTGTTTTTGCAGCATTTCCTCCCCTCCCAGTGGTTCGGACTCTGCAATGCCTGCCGACCACCCGCTTTCCTGGGAGGGGATAAACCGTGGCCGGCATTGCAGAATGGTTTAGGAAGGCGCCCCGATCCACCGATATGGTAGAATTGGGACGCACCTCAGTGCATCGGAGGCCGCCGAAGGTTTGCCGACGGACGGCGGTCTCCATCCAAACGGATAACGTCATTATAGGAAGATTGTTTAGGATTTGTCAAGTCAAAGTAAATTTGTAGGATAAAAAATGAAAAACATACTATGGGCTGCCATTATCATAGGATTGCTTATCGGATATGGAAAAATGAAAGACGAAGAAAAGCCGAAGCCGACAAAAGAAGAACAGCAGATGAGAAAACACAGAGACGCTCTGGAGTATCTCATCCTTGAGCACATCTCCCACAACGGCCCGGTGATCTGCGACGCCAAAAAGATAGACGGCAAAGGATTTGTCCTCTGCTCATGGGGAAGGCAGAAAGCGCTGTTCCTGATCGACGGCCCGTCACATCTCTACGCCGTCAACGGCCAGGCACGCCGCCCGGCGTTTACCCACTATACTGACATCTCCCCTTATCCGAAGCGCGACATAAATATTCCGGCAGTCATCGACAAAATCGAGAAACGGTAAAACGAAGATCGTTCGCTCATGAACAACGCTCTATATGTCATCCTCTGCATCGTCGCCGCCCTGGCGATCTCCTGGGTCATGATCTCCGATCGTGACCGCTTCGTCCGCATCACGGGAGAGCAACCGACGCTCTACGACGCCATCGCGCCCTATTGATCTACATCATCACCCGCACGACCCGCCCCACGATCCGCATCGTACTCTGATCCTCCGTCGGGTCGTACTCCCAGCTCTCGTAGTCCGGGTTGGCGCTCCTGATCCAGAGATTCCCCGTCTTGACATCCGCCACCACCTGCTTGACCATCAGCACCCCGCGAAAGACCAGCACATAGAGCCCGTCGCCGCTCCACTCCCTCGACTCGTCGAAGAACACCCAGCTCTCCGGCAGCAGCACCGGCACCATGCTGTAGCCGTCCACCTGGATCGCCCGGATTCCTTTGCCGACCGGCACCGGGAAAAGCGCCGGATCCACCGTCAGTCGCTTTCCCGACTCGTAGACGTCGATGCTCTCGATATTGTTTCCCCCACCGGCGGAGGCTTTCGGGTTGAGAACGGGGACAGACACCGCCTCTTTTTTAGAATATCCGATCGATGGCTCGGCAACGACTCCAATATTATTATCGTCCCCAGCGATATAGGCCACCTCCTCCTCACTAAATACCTTTTTTAACAGATGATACATTCCATCCGGAAAATCTGCAATCTTCCCCCGCTCGTATCGGCTGATCTGCGTCGCATCCTTCCCGATAGCCCTGCCAAGCGCAGATTGTGATATCCGGTGTTTATCCCTAACCTCTCTTAGCCTCTCATACCAATTTTTCATAATTTCCCCCAATTTAGTCAAAAAGTCTTGACAAAGCCTAAACAATTTGTCTATACTTGCGTTATCCAACTTGGATGACCGACTTGGATATATCCAATTATAACCCGCCTGCCTTAGAGGCCGGTAGGTTATGCGGATCGATGTTTAACAACCCGGCCCGTGCCGACCAACGGGCTCCACGATCTCCGAGGAGGGCAAAGAGGAGACGAGAGCTTTCGATGGGGCGGCATAAGAGTTAGCCGCTCTCCGACCAGTAGGCGCTGGCGTTGCCGCCCCACAGAGAGCTTTCCCATGCAGGCCCCTGGCCGGAAAGATGAGAGCCGGTTCGATTCCGGACGCCTGCTTTTACAATGATGCAGTGCACGGCACCGCCTAGCCCTGCCATGCCCGGCCGTGCAATCCAAAGATACGCAGCGCCCACCGCGGTGGGCGTCATCGTGTCTTTTGACACAATGTAGACAAGCCGAAAGGGGAGCACTGTAGAGCAATGTATTGCATTGAACGGCAGTGCAAAGCAGAGATATGCACCAGCCCACCTCGGTGGGCTGGATGGATGTCTTTGGCATCGAAAACAACACAAAAGGACACATAATGGCTATCAAAACGCTTACAGCCAAGTTCTCCGGAATCGCACCGCTCGTGCAGAACAACCCCCAGACCGTCGACCCGTTCAATGCCTATAGCAAACTCAAAAAACCGCTCGTAAAAAAACGATCGAAAACCGATGAGGACCTGATGGCGCTCCGCAATATCGATATCGAGTCCAGACTCTTCTACGACGAGAAACTCGGCGTATACGTCCCCACCAGATGGGTCATGGCGCTGATCGCGAAAAACGCCTATGAATTGACTCGAATCTCAAAGGCGAAGATCCGCGGAGCGGTCTTTGTCGTCGGAGAAAAATCAAAACTCACATACGACGGAATGGACACCGTAAAAAAAATAGACGACATCGTAAAGAACGAGCGATTCCATTACATCAGGATCACTCCGCAGCGAAGCGAAAGACTCGCAAAAATTTTCCCTATCTTCCACAAGTGGCGTTTCGAGGTAGAGATCGAGTACGAGGACAAGATCATCAACAAGAGCGACATGAAACGCATACTGGAATACGGTGCGAAATACGGAGGATTCGGGGACTGGCGGCCGGGGATGGGCCGTGCGCTCTGCGAGGTGGCATGATGCGCGCCAAGAGCATGGCCGCCGCGATGCTCGACGAGATGGGTCTGCTCCAATACGGCGCCCACATCCCGGCCAATATCTTTCGGCAGGCTTTCGATATCGAAGAGATCGAAGAGCCGGCGACCCGAGAAGAGTTTCGCCGCCAGGAACTCCAGGAGCTGGCCGCCTCGGACTGGCTGCGCAACCGTCTGCTCAACGATGGGAAATATCTCAAAGGCACCGACGACGGATACCGCATACTCCTGCCTTCGGAAAACGCCACACAGGTCCTCAGCTATTTCTACTCGTCCAAACGAAAGATGGACCGCGGGTTCAAGCTCTTGCGCAACAGTCCGCCCGAGGTAAAGATATCCGGAGATGAGGAAGTCCGCGCCGTCATGAGACGCGAATCGCTCAAAGAGCACCTTTCCGCATTGCATAGATAGACATTGCCTTGCAAAGCCGCGAAACGCTGAGGATTGCACCAGCCTCCAATGGGCGGCTGGTGCAATCCTCGGACTCCGAGAGTACGGCAGAGCCCTGAAGTGTAAGGCATTGCAATACAAAGCTTGACATCGTATGGCAAAGCAGAGATACGCACCCGGACCTTCCGGGACCCACGACGCCTTCGATGGCCTCCTCTGCGGAGGGGGCCACAGAATGTGCCGCGCCATGCAGGGCCTCGCCGAGCACTGCTGTGGGGCGCGATGCCCAGCAATGCAACCCAACGCACCCGGTTTCACCGGGATCACCTGCCGCCTTCGATGGCCTCCTCTGCGGAGGGGGCCACAGAATGTGCCGCGCCATGCAGGGCCTCGCCGAGCTCTGCCGCGCCGCGCTATGCCCAGCAATGCAACCCAACGCACCCGGATCTTCCGGGACCTACGACGCATTCGATGGCCTCCTCTGCGGAGGGGGCCACAGAGCGCGCCGAGCCATGAACCAGCCATGCCATCCCGTGCCAACGGAGTCAGAGTCCTCCGCATCAAAGACCTATCGACGGCCCGCCGGTGCCAGCGTAGCGAAACCGGCAACGAGACCTCCACGGAGCGAAGCCCACGGCATCGGCGGTCATTACCGCCTGAGTCAAGTCCGTCCGCTCCATCCCGTGGAGCTCTCCGACGATCCCCGGCACGATAGTCCGCGGCGGGACCGCCCGCCACACGCGGCGCCGCGCCCGTTCTTCCTTTCCGGGCGCCCATGTGACTCATTTGCATATCCTCCTCTGATAAGTGTTTGGAACGACAAAAATCCGCCTACATGAGCGGTACACGCCGGGGATCGTCGGAGCGCTCGACCACAACGATACAAGGAGACAAAATGAAAACGATCACGATCACGGCAAAGCAGATCAAACTCCAAGAGCCCACCGAATCCGCCCGCAACGCCGCCACGCGCCTCATCCACAACGCCCGCCGCGCCGGATGCGTCACCGCCGCCGACCTGGCCGCCTGGATGAAAGCCCGGCAGCTCATCCGGGGAGGTGTCCTGTGAAACTCATCCTCCACCAGCGCTACCGCAACCGGATCAACGGCCAGATCGTCACCCTGCTCGACATCAGCGGAGAACAGGCCGTCGTCCGCCACATCGGTGGTATCGGCCGCATCTGGCTCTACAATCTCGAACTCTTCTTCGACCTGCTCCACGACGAGGCCGCCGCATGAGCCGCCACATCTCCACCGCCACGATGGAGCAGCGCTACGGCATGCCCCGCGCCACCCAGAAGATCTGGCGCATGAGCGGCCGCTTCGTCCGGGGCCGCGACTACATCCAGGACGGCAACGCCATCCTCTACGACACCCGCGCACTTGAGCGCCACAAAGAGCTGAAAAAATATATCGAGGAGAAAAAATGAAAGCCCACATCGCATCGGTCGAGATCATCGACGACGACCTGGAAAGCGTGGCCATCGTCTACAGAAACGAGGGGGGAACCCCGGTCGTCCACCTCATGGAGGACGTCGACGCAGACGCCCTCCACTTCATCGCCGACGTGCTGGAGACCTTCGAAGGCGACGATCTTGAGTTCGCGGAAATAGAGAAGAATGAAGAGGCTAAAAAATGAGCTACAACAAGCCAAGACAACTCACCTTCGGCATCGACCTGGACGACACTATCACCCAAGACCCACAGCTATTCCGTGTCCTGATCCGCGTCATCAAAGATCATGGTCACCAGGTCTACATCGTCACCGCCAGACAACCCGGAGCCCACTGCGAGATTTCCAGAGAGTTCGAGCCGCTGGTGGACGGGGTGATCTTCTGCGGCACCACGGCCAAAGCGGACGTGGCGAAGATCGATATCTGGATCGACGATTTCCCCCTTTCGATCACCCACGACTTCCGCGAGACCAAATGGACGCCCGGAAAAGGGCTCAAGGAGAACCGCTATGTATAACCGAGTGATTCTGGTCGGCAACCTCACCCGAGACATCGACCTCCGCTACACCCCATCCGGCACCGCCGTCGCCAATGTCGGTATCGCCACCAACCGACGCTTCAAAGGCGCCAACGGCGAAGCGAAGGACGAGACCATGTTTATCGACCTCACCTTCTTCGGACGCACCGCCGAGATTGCCAACCAGTACCTGAGCAAGGGCAGCAAGATTCTCGTCGAAGGCCGCCTGGTCCTGGAGCAGTGGACCGCCCAGGACGGCACCAGGCGGAGCAAACACTCCGTCACCGTCGACGCCATGCAGATGATCGGCAGCCGCCAGGAGAGCCAGCATCACACATCCACAGCCCCGAACGGAGCGCCGATCTACACCGAGCCTGCCAACCGTCCGGAAAATCCGAACAGTTCCAGGCCCGCCGCGGCTCCGGAAGCCCCGGATATCCCCGGCGAAGACGAAATACCATTTTAGGAGAATCGAAATGAATACCGCAAAGATCGAACTCTTCCGGGAAAAACTCTCTGACGCCTACCACACACTCGGAAAAGTCACCGCCGGAGAGCGCGGCTACAGAAAAGCCGCCGCCAAAGCCCGCAAACTCTTGACCGAGATCAAAAAAGAGATCACCCCAATCAAGCGCGAAACCATCATCACCCACGGGGAAGAGGAGGAGTAAATCATGACCGACTGGGTAGCCCGATACCACCAGGCCCTCCACATGCTCCACCGCAACCTTAGCGACTGGGAGCGCACCTACTACGAGGCCCAGGCCACCATCGCCCGCCGGGCCGCCAGAGCCTGCGGGCAGAGCGCCAGCCGCGTGCGCTGGAGCTATCACCCGCAGCCCAGGATAGAGAGGAGCGCCTGATGGGAACCAGCACGGAACCGATCAAAGACCTGTTTATATTGGTGCAGCTGCAAAACGGAGAGATCAGACAGGCCATCGTGCCGGATGCAGCGAAAAAGATCATCGAGAACGTCCTCGATGTCTATGGTCCGCTGAAAATTTCCGATGAACTCATGGACGGGCTGTATATCAAAGGAGCCGACCGATGAGCCGCAAGGCCATGGCGCTGGTCCAGTGCCGGGAGTGTGGTGAACTGTTTTTCTCCCGGGCGAAAAAGCTCTACATCGCCCGTCGGCGCAAATACTGCGACCAATGCCTGCGGGCCAGGCACGCCGCCAACCAGGCCAACGCCACGAAGGCCTCTCTGCGCACCTGCGATATATGCGGAGAGAGGTTCGCCGGAGCCACCGCCGCGAAATACTGCTCAGACGACTGCCGCCGCGAAAGCAACAACCGCAGAAACCGGGCGTTCCGGCGCCGATCTGCCCCCAAAGAGTTCTTTTGCGAACACTGCGGCGCACGCTTCGATGGGGAAGCACGATCGAGATACTGCTCAGAACGATGCCGCAACGCCCATCACAACGAAAAACGAAGATCAGGGAAGATCGATCCAAAGTATCTCAGGCGCTGGGGGCCTGACGGCCCGACCTATCTGGGCAAGGGCACCTGCTTCGACGGGGCGAAACTATGAGCGGAGACGAGAGGAGAGCAGACTATGAGCTCCTCAACCGCACCATGGCCGCCTATACCGTCCATTTTTTGCAAAGAGACATGGATGACGGGTACTCCGACGGCTGGGAGCCGTGGATCCATCGGCACCTCTCCTGGTGCAAACGATACCTGGCGGCGCGCACCTTCCCAAGGGAAGCCGAACAGACCCTCAGAAACATCGATGACGACATCCTGTTTCAGCGGGCCAAAGAGCTAAACGTCTCCTACCTGGTCGTCCTGCTGGACCTCACGCGCCTATGGATCCAGTCGGTCCCATCCGACAGACTCCCGGCCTTCTCGGTCAGCCGCAAAAAACTCTCCAGAGGATTCCGGGCCTTCGCCGTAGGGATGCTCAGGATCAAACGGCACGACCCTGACCGATACCGAGACTACAAAAAGCTCATGGCCAACAGCCGAGAAGCCGCCAGATACATCTGGGGAGCCTTCAACCGGCACATCCTGGCCGGATCACACCACTACAAGGAAGAACAAACATGAAACACTCCACACGATACCTCTACGGATGCTCGCCGGACGAGTTTTCCGCCCTCCCCTATCGCGACGCGCTGCACTACAAGATCGACAGCGCCAGGGAGCACCTCCAGACCGTCACCAAAGAGCTCGACGCGGCCATGATGCGCAACGACGACCGAAAAATGTCGCTGCAATATCAACAGTCCGCCATCTACCGCGCCATCCGATACACCGAATCGCTCCTCGAAGAGCTGGAAGGATAGCCCATGCCCACCGACCGCAAACCGACCGCCCGCAGAGACTTCACCTACTGCCGGACCGACAACTGCCCAAATCGACACGGCTGTATCCGATGGTCCGGACACTACGACTTCACGGCGGACTCCGATCCCTACTGCGGACACTACAGCTTCATGGACGGCACCCACTGCCAGGAATCCAACCACTACAACTACCACACCATCGAGGAGTGACAATGAACGACACGACAAAGAATCTAAAACAGACAATCAAGGGATGGATCGAGTTTGTGGTGCTGATGTTTGTCATCACCTCCGCGGTCATCATCCCAATCTATGGCGCCTGGAGCCTGGCGCGGTGGATCTTCGGATGACCGTCGAGATCACCTACCGCGGCACCCGCTACGCCATCGACCACGACGCAATCCCCGGCGCCGGCTGGCGGGCGGAGCACTGCCTCCTGCTGACCCAGATCCACCGTGAGCAGCGCAGCGTCAAAGGCCGCGCCGTCTTCAAAGACCGCCACCGCAAACTGCTCAGGGCCGCCAGCATCCGCCAGATCCTGGCCTACATCGCAGACATCGAAAGAGGAGACCATCGTGAAGTCGAGCGACTGTACCAAAAAGCTCTCGCGGATCAGAAAGTGGGCTGAGTCCTGCCAGAGCGACCTGACCCGCACCCAGGCCATCCTCGCCAAGGCCCTGCGGATGGAGACGCTCGTAGACACCCGCCACGAGATCCGGCGGGCGCTGGATATGCTGAGTGTGCATGAGGAGGAGCGGTGAATGAGCTGGCTCTTTTCGCGGGCGCTGGCGGAGGCATACTGGGCGGCGAACTCCTCGGATGGCGCACCGTCTGCGCCGTCGAAATCGACGAATACGCCCGCAATGTACTTGTCGCACGCCAAAACGACGGAAGCCTGCCGCCTTTCCCGATATGGGATGACGTGCGAACATTTGACGGACGACCGTGGCGCGGACGTGTTGATGTGGTCTCTGGCGGCTTCCCCTGTCAGGACATCAGCGCGGCAGGCTCCGGAGCTGGAATCGACGGAGAGCGGAGCGGGCTGTGGTCAGAGATGGCGCGCATTGTCGGTGAGGTACGACCCAGCTTCGTCTGGGTGGAAAACTCACCGCTGCTTGTTTCCCGGGGACTCGATCGAGTCCTTGCCGACCTTGCCTCACTGGGGTTCGATGCAAGATGGGGAGTTGTGGGAGCGGACGACGCCAGCGCTCCGCACAGACGAAAACGACTCTGGATACTGTCCCACACCGACGGTGTGCGGTAACTACAACCGACCAGGCACAGGAGCGAAAAGCGGGACCGGCCTGGCGACGGCGGTGAAAAAATGGCCGACTCCAACAGCCACAGCTCACAAAGGATGGAGCCGAAACCACAACCGGGCTGACACTGACGACCGCATAGACTATGCGGTCGAACGCAGAGCGGATCAGAGCGGCACGCCAGGCAGGCTTAACCCGGACTGGTGCGAATGGCTTATGGGCTGGCCGGTCGGATGGACGCGGCTCGACGGCGTGCCGAAGCAGTATGGCTGGAGCATCGATCCGGCGGACACCGGCGAAGTGCCGCGCGTGACGACGGAAAAACGACACAGAGCGCACAGGATTCGGGCCATCGGAAACGGACAGGTGCCGCGGGCGCTGGCGCTTGCATGGGAAATTTTGACAAAAAAGCCAGGCTAAACGAGTGGGCCGAAACCGTGCAAATGACGCTCGACAGAATCAGAGAAAGGACCAAAAATGCCGACTGAATACATGGGCCGCATCCAGCCCAGATGGATGAAAACCTCCGAGGCCGCCAGGCACCTGGGCCGTTCCGTCGCCTGGCTCAAAGACCGGATAGGGACCGACTTCATCGAGGGCGTTCACTACCGACGAAAACCAGGCGTCGCCGGAGCCTTCTGGGACCGTGTGGAGCTTGACAAATGGGTCATGGGCACCGGAGACGACGAGGCGGACGCGATCCTGGAAAAGATGAAGATGGTATCATAGTCAGCCGCTTTTCGCTGACTGAAAGGATAGACAATGGTCAGCATCTACCGAAGAGGCCGCCGGCTCTACCTCCAGTACCCCATCGCGCCAGGCAGCGGCAAGCGCATCCAGCGCAGCACCGGGCTGGAGGACACACCGGCCAACAGAAAGATGCTAAAGAGCCGGGTAATTCCGGCCCTGGAAGCGCAGATCGCCAGCGGTGAGCTGCTCCGACAGGCGGAAGAGAAGCGCCGCCCCAGAGACTTCGGCCACTACGCCGACCGATACCTGGAGGCCAAAGAGCACCTCAAAACCTACTGGGAGATCAACCGCCAGGTCAAGAGGATCCGTGAGTATTTCGACGGAGACGTGACAGAGATCACCCGGGGAGATGTCAGGGACTACGCGGCCCACCTGCTGCACACCCTGACACCAAAGACCGCCCGCAAATATCTCAACGTCCTCATGGGCATCCTGGAAGCGGCCAGAGACTACGAAGCCATCAGCGTCAACCCGGCGACCGGGATCGCACTGCCGACCCACCACGAAGATGAGCGCGACCCATTCAGCGCCGCCGAAGTCGACCTGATCCTCTCCGAGACCGACGGATGGTTTCGCAACTACATGGCCGTCGCCTTCTACACCGGGGCGCGTCCCGGGGAGATATTGGCGTTGAGAGTCGAAGATATCGATCTGAAAAAGCGGACGATCCGCATCGAAAAAAGCGTGAAGAATGGAAAAATGACGACGCCAAAGACCCGATACTCCATCCGCACCGTCCCGATCTTCGACGCGCTCATGCCCTACCTGCGCGGCCAGCTAATGCACTCAAGCACCTGGCTATTCGAAAACGCCGACGGAAACCATTATACCGGATCGAGAACGCCACGGCACCACTGGAACAAGATGATGGAGCGGCTGAGACTCCCCTACCGGGACATGTACAGCACCCGCCACACCTTCATCACCCACATGCTCATGGGCGGCCAGCTCTCCATCCTGGAGATCGCCCAGATCGTCGGCCACAAAAACGCCACCCAGATCATGCAAAGCTACGCCAGATTCATCGCCGACCAACACCTGAGAATCAGCAGAAATCTGGACCCCTTTGCTTGCAATCCAGCCGACACCAAAGAGAGAGCGTCCATCTAATGGGATTAGGACCGGCATCCAGCATCCGGAGCCAGACACTTAAAATCCCCCATTTTTTGGACTTTTTGAGACACTAAAAAATCAACTGTCAGTCGAAAAGCGGCTATTTTTACTGACAATACAGCTGACAGTCATCACTCCATTAACACCACAAAACAATCATCTCTTATCATTGTCGACATCTACATGCCAATCCAATCCATGGGAGCGGGCTATAAATCAATAGCTGACCCACTTGAGACGTGAGCCCCCGGTGACATAGTAGACTCTGCCCTTGTAGATTGTCGTGTCGAGGGCTCCATAGATCTTTATTCGTTTCGCGTACCCTCCACGTATCACATGGATGTCACCTTCAACTCCTGTGGCGAACGCTCCAGTGCCGTCCTCCTGGAAGTTGTGCTGGCTAACATCGGAGGCATAACATCCTATTGACTCCTCGAACTGACCGGATATACCAATCGCAAAGTCGGTATGAAAAGAAAAACCTCCGTCTTCATTAGGGATGGTATAGTCAGCCCTTTTGTCAACCCACTCAAACGGTGCATATGTAAACCCATCATCACATATTGCGAAAAAATCCCGCACCCATCGCAGCTGTGTCGTTTTTGAGTCAGCGGCTTCACCAGAGGCACAACATGCCCCTTCCGGACCGTCTTTTTTTGTTGCAGGGTGGAATCCGTGGAAATGTGACATTATAAGCCAAGGTGACGCTGGCAAGTATGGGTAAGGCGCGCAGATCTGGTCCTGATAGTAACTATCGTAATTGTAATAACATTTACAGTCTGATTGTTTCTCCTCCATTTTTATTGGTTTCATCTTATATTTACATGCTGTTACACTTTTAAGCGTAACGTAATATTGAGATTTATTTGGGAAAATTATTATACCATTCGTATCCGAACCAATTTGACAACACATATCAAAATTCTTGTCATAAATTAATGCACGAGATATGTTGTTTGCTGCAACAGCAAAACGATCCAATGGGAGAGTGTTTCTATACATAGTCAGATGACAACAATCATTAATATAAGCGTAGTCGTCCAATCGCTTAACAGTGTACGGTCCAATGAAACGTTCGAATGTTCCGTTTGGGTTTACTTCGAACTTGACCTTCACGAAGGCATTTGGCACATAAACCCCCCAGTCCGTAGCAAATGGGGCGCAATGGAAGATGAAATAATCCCCATCCTCTTCCCGTACCCACGTGATCATTCTTACCTTGGAGTCGGTAAGACCATCGATAGGGATATCGCCATCGTCACCGCCACCATCGTCACCACCGTCATCTCCGCCACCGCCACCATCAGTGGAGGAGGTAAAATCAATACATCCATGCGGGACGTACGATTCGAAAATCAGGCACTCTTCGTTGGCACTGCTATCGAACTGAAAACAACTGCTCATATTGTCACACTCGGTACATAAATTGTTGTGATCGTTCTTGGTTTATCTGAGAGTTTGATCTTTTTGCTCTTTTTGCCTGCCTTAATCTTCTGCTGATAACTTACAACTTTTTCCAGCACAGTTTTTATATCACCCATAGCGATGCACCTCCACTGTCGTCACAATACTCTTGTCATCGACATCATATACCAAACTCTTTACGAGCCACGGGACCCCATTGATACTTATCGTGTCGTTAATCCGCAGGTCGGTAAGGTATGTGCTGAAGCGGGTGACACGCTGAGGGTAGCTATTGCGTATAAACTCAGCCCTGGCGCGCTCCTCAGCTCGTTCCCTTGTGTTTAACAAAGGGTCCATGACCGTCATAGATGCCGTATTCTCGCTCTGCAAAATAAAACGCCAAATTGGATTCTCAGCCATGTAAGCTCCTACAAATTTGCAGTCATCTTGATCCAGCTTCTGGCGACGATGGAGCTGGTGTCCATCTTGTAAACGCCAGGCTGCACGTCCTCGATGTAAATAAACCCAAGTGCATCGACATACCTCCTTTTTGCAAAACCGTCAGGGGCAAATATGTCTACCGGCTTCCCCTTGGCGTCGTCGATGCCACACAGAAGCTCGCGGCACACATCAACAATGACTGTTTGTCCAATTCGACACTCTATCTCGTTTGGACCGACACTATCCTCTCCTCCTATATAATAGTCACAGTCGTTTACAAACATTGTAATCTCCCCTCTATATGCCTTCGAGAACGACACCGTATGTTCATGTCCCATCGCCGTATACCCAACCCTGACATTTGGGTACTCCTTGTCAAAGTATAAGTATCGCCCATCTTGCGTATAATGGATAGGCTCCCCTCGTGAAACGACCGCATCGATATGGACAGGAATTGCGGAGAGTCTTGCTCGTCGTGCATCATCATTGGGTGCGTCTTCGTATGACACTAACAGCGGAGTGTCCAGCATCGCGATCTCTTTTTCGTCGGTCTGGACATCACCCTTCACTATGTCCGTCCCTGACATAAAGTATATTCGCGGCTCACAGCCAACCGTCTTGAATGTAAAACCCTTGAAATAATTCATCGTGCGAGGCATACGAATCAAAGTACATCCACAAGTCTTACTGTCATAGGGGTCATCACCACCACCATCTCCTCCGCCGTCACCACCACCATCTCCTCCGCCGTCACCACCCCCTCCGCTACAATATATCTCCCCGTCTCGTGAGTGGGTCTTGTCATCATAATAAATATCATAGCTGTATAATTTGTTTGTAGTATCAACTTTCCCTGCGTACCCTTTGGCCTTGTAAGATATTGTCAGTCTACCACGAACCGGAGTCTCAAATATCAATGTGTCGAGTTTGATCGTATAGTCTCCAATCGATACTCCGTTGACGGAAACATCCTGCACACTGTGTATCTCCCCTTCCAGGCTAATGGCGTCGATATTTGTAACGACATCTGTATATTGCAGCGGCATAACAACCTCGTGCATATCACTGATTCCAGAACACGACTTGTAACTATCATGCGGGACAACGTAGGCTATGAGATTGCGCGTACAATGATCAACGCTTGAATAACAATGTATATACGTGTAAACACCGTCATCTCCTCCGCCACCGTCTCCTCCGCCGTCATCTCCTCCGCCACCGTCTCCTCCGCCGTCATCTCCTCCTCCGTCTCCTCCACCGTCATCTCCGCCGCCACCATGGTGGATAGTGCTTCTGGCCGCGGGTGTCCCAATAATGATCTCTCCTATACCAGAGCTTTTCATGGTATTCATATCCGGAGCATAAGAAAATATATCCCACATTGGTATTTCTCTACCATAAGTGGTGATCGGTTTCGCCGGCTCGATTCTAATGGTCGACCCATCCCACCAATACTCGGCCCCGGTTACCGACGCTATGTTTGCGAGGGCCTGCAACGGAGTGCCTTCTCGTTCGTAGTTCCCGCCAAAATCAAGGTTTGCGGTTGTGATCTTTATCGGTACTCCAAACGTATCGGAATAGTAGGCGCACAAATCGTGAGACGTGCTCGCCGGGTCTATGGTCTTTTCAGCGCTTGAGAAAAACGGGTCTGATAGTATGGCGCCTTTTGTTCGGCAAACCGCACGATATTTAGACATCCCGATTTTATCTATTGAATAGACAAACATATCAAAAACAAGCGTTCCAACCTCTATATGAACAACGGCCTTAATGTCAAGGGGGATGCTGACGTAGAACGTGGCGACATCGTAAAATCTATTTATCTCCCTGGAGATACTTAGCCCGGACACATCGATATCCGCGCCACCAACTGTCACCATCACTTTCTGCTTTATTTTTCGCATCAAAACCCCCTGATCACCACAACCGTATCCGGAACATCAACTAAACTTGACTGCCTGAGCCTACTGACACCTTTCCACCCAACACTCACCTGTTGTGACTGTTTGAACACCGATGCAGTCTTGCCAAAAAGGTAATTGGACTGACGGAACCTATCAACAGTGTACTCTGACACGGAACTTGACTGGCCGATTATGCGTACCATATAATTGTCAACCTGAGAGCTCTGCCTGAACGGCACCCCTGCCACAGAGTCGAAAAACAGCGCTATCAGCTGGGACCCGCTAAGATGGGTATCGAATATGCGAAGCTGATCGACACGCCCGTCCCGCACGGCATCGGTCCCGTCTACATCGTAGGCCCCTATCACCAGATCGCCGGTCAGGGTCCCCTTTTTACCGAACACCCCGTCGATCACTTCGTCGTCATCCACAAACACCCGCATGCGCTCGTTTTCTACGGTGATGATCAGCTGCACGGCTCTGTCGTACAGCATGTCGGCATGGGTGAAATAGTCGATATCGGTGGCCTCGATATGAAACTGATCCCCTGAGAAATAGACACTGAGGCCCAACGCTGCATAACTGAGCACAACCTGCCGATCGTCGATCGACGGTCTTGATATGTCGAACCACAGCGCAACGGTCCATGTATCAGACAGTGTGACTGTGTCGCTCAGCCACCGGTTGCCGTCCAGCCGGAACGCCCGGCCCCACTTTCCCCCGTCAGCGAAGAGAGCGCCGTCACCATGTGCCGTCAACGTCCCGTCATAGCAATCACTGTCGAGCGTATCCTCGAACGACGCGAAACGGTAGGCCGTCGGGGACCCTTCGAACATATCGCACTCATCGTGTTTGTCGACATACGGACGATACTCATGGATCCGCTGCATCTGCTGGAACAAGCGTGAATGATACCGGGTGGCAACAGACTCGGATTGTGTAAACGTCTCCTCGATGTAGCTGTGAATGTTTTGAGACTGAGAGATTGCGCTTACGGTATATTCGCTCACCTCCTGCGACTGGGAAAATCCCACTGCGGAATACTCTACAACTTGCGCAGACTGCAATAAGTTCGAAAGGCGATATGCCTCGACAGACGCAGATTGGCAAATATTGCCTTTGGGTGATTTCTCGCTATTGAGTCGTAACACCTCCTCTTGCGTCAATGCCCGATCGAAGAAGCGGACCTGATCCGTAGCGCAATCCATATCATGGTTGTTGTCGCCGCAGCAATTCCCTCCAATAGTTATGCCGGAACCGCCATAACTGTAACGATCTTTATCTGTATCAAAAGAATCATAAAGCGCCCCGTCGATGTATACATCGATCTTGTCGACATCAGGGCGCCAGTTTATCACAACGTGTAGCCACTTCCCGATGGTGGCAATATCAGATATTGGCACGTTGACAAGTACACCCGAACCGGAAGACTCGACCACGAACTTACCGTAGTCGATATTGATATAGATAATGATCGTTCCCCAGTTGTCATTTGAGAACGACAGAAACACCCGATTGTCATTGACATTATCATCATGATCCGGGATAGAGTGAGCATTTATCCAGCATGATAAAGCACAAGGATCCACCTTGGACCCTGTAAACGCAAAGTCGTCCAGTCCACCAAGCTTCACACCGAGAGGTGTATACACCGCCTTCCCGAACCGACCATCGACAAACGACACCGACCCTTCGACAACGCTGAGCGCCCCGTGATTGATCGACGACAACGTGCTGTCGAATGTCAGCAGCTCCAACCCAGACCCGTCGCCAAACGGATCGCGGAACATCGAAGTGTCGACAGCCAAATGATAGCGTTCGACAGAAGAGGACTGAGTGAACGTCACAACCGGACCTTAGTATAGTGCGAAGAACTCGTGAGTATCCAGCGTGCTGTTCATCGGCGCCAGCTCCGGCACGACGACCTTGATCCAGAACGGCTTCTGGTCACCGGCCGAGAAACTTTTCTCGATGCACGATACCAGGAAGCTCCCGCCATGGTCCGCGTCGGCGATGTCGGGGCTGAACTCGATATCGCTCGTCCCGTCTCCGTTGTCCGTGATCGAGTTGATGCTGACTACGTCCGTGCCGATATGCGCCTTGTCGTTGACCCGGATCAGGGTCTCGTTTGGATCGTTCTTGACCTTGACGGTGTTGACCGTGTTGGAGATGATTTCCAGCGCCCCGTACTTATCCTCGTTGCCGGTAAGGTCAGAGACCGTATCGTCGGCATTGGCGCTCTCGAAAAAACAACTGTTGTATTGCCCCTGATTCGCCAGAGAGCACAGCACGTTGGCGTCTATGTCGGACTCGTACCATATTTTGCGTAGGATAGTTAGACCGTTTAGACGATCCTGGCTGGTGATCCCCGGAAGCAGATCGTCCACGCCTCCATCGGTCAGCTCATCGCCAATCGCTCCACCGTCAGGTGTCGCACTTTTGTAATATTTCATTGCCATAATCGCTCCTTGTTGTCAGATTTTCGCCAGCGGAATCGTGGCCCGATACCACTGGGCACCTTCATAGATCGGGACGATCTCCAGACGCTTTTCACGCGCGCAGCGCACCGTCTCGATACTCCCGTCGTCATACTCCATACCGATCGAACCAATGTCCAGATTCTCCCAGACGCCCAACAGCGCTTCGACGTTCCCGGACGATAGCCATCCGGACTCCATGGACTTCAGCGTCCTATACGGCGTCGTGATCATGGCCTCGTACACGATATGCGACCCGGCGGCGCTCATCCGCGTCTCGGAGCGCACCGTGTCGGGAGAGAGCGCCTCGGCGACCCACAAGGGAGTCTCGAACACGATCGACCCAAGCCGCACCGCCCGCAACCGCATCACAATCCTCCCTGCTCGTCGATATAGCGCGTCAGCGCTTCGGCCACTTCCCGGTCGCTCATCACGGGGAAGCTTTTCCCGCCGATATGGAGGTTGATCGGCTGAGTCTCAGCTGGGGATGCCGTGGAGGCCCCACCCACGCTGCCGCCTTCGGCGAACTTCGGAAGCCGCATCGCATTGAGCGCCTGGAGCAGCGACGTTCCGTAATAATCCACGGCGGACCGTCGCAGGACAAACTCCCCGGCCGTCAGCAGCGCCGGGACCTTGTCGCTGTCGGTCGGGTCATACCCTGGGACCCTCCCCCCATAGTCGAATCGTTTCGGAATCGATCCGCCAAAAGCCCGGCGTACTGGACCGTCGATATATCCTCCGTTGGCCCGCGTGTGGACTTCTCGCACATAGATCGTGTGATAGCTGTAGGTGTTATGTCCATTGAGTCTGGCAAGTTCGCTCCAGACCCGGCCGACATCTGGCGACACCACATGGTCGCTCGATGTCTTGGTGGACGAGAGTCTCCCCAGCACCCCATAGACACGCGTCGCGTCCGGGTCGATTTCGTGCAGCGATTTCGTCGGATGCTGGATATCGACTTTCGCCCGTTCTACGGCTGAGACGTCCGCATCGATCGTCAGCGTGGAGGTCGTATCGTTGATCTCAGATTCGGTCTTTTCTACCTTGCTTTCCGCATCGTCGGTCTCGGCATCCACGGACACTGTCCCCTTCGTGGTGTCGATCTTCGCCTTCAGCGCGTCCACCTTGGCATTGGCGTCGCTGGTGTTCCCTGTGACGGTCGCCGTGCCTCTCGTGCCGTCGATCTTCGCCTTCAGCGCGTCCACCTTGGCGTTGGCGTCGCTGGTGTCCCCGGTGACGGTGGCCGTGCCTCTCGTGCCGTCGATCTTCGCCTTCAGCGCGTCCACCTTGGCCTCGGCGTCGCTGGTGTCTCCGGTGACAGTCGCCGTGCCCTGCATCCCGGCATCCAGCTGGGCCTCGATGCGCTGGAGCTTTTGTTGGTATGACTCGTCGTCCAGCTCAACTCTGGTCGTGTATTGCGCATCCAGGGTGTCCAGTTGCGCCTGGAGCTGGCCCAGCGTGGCGGCCATCTGTCTGGCGGCAGCGTCCTGCTCTTTGGTCGACTCTGTGTTTCGCTCCCAGGCGGAGAGCTGCTTTTCCAGTGTGGCGATCTCCGCCTCCAGCGCCGTCCTGATCTCGTCGCTCGTCCGCTGCGAGATCGATCCGCTCTTCTCCTGCTCTGTGTTCGCCTTGAGGTACAGGTCGGTGATATGGCTCATCCGCCCGGCATGCGCGTCCAACTGGGCGGCCAGCTCGCGGTTCGCCTCGGCGTCTTTGCGGACCGATTGCTCGTGCAGGCCGATCGCCGCGGTCGCCGCGGCAAACGCTGCGGCGATCAACGCCCCTCCAGGACCCAGGAGCGTCATCACCGCCCCGATTGCCCCGCGAAGCAACCCCACCGCTCCGGAGGTGGCGGTCGCCGCGGTGCGGAACCCGGCAAACGCTCCAGACGCTCCCGCCGTGGCCGACGACAGCCTCGGCAGGATCCCGCTCAGCGATCCGACCGACTTATACAGGACAACCAGCCCGGCGGTCAGCTTGACATTGTTGGCGGCGAACGAGGCGATCGGCCCGATCACCGACCCGACGGCCCCGGCCAGATTCGCCAGCCCCGTCACCAGGCTGGCTACCGAATCACCGAAATTGCGCAGTGTCTCCTCGTCGATGCCGTCGACCCACTCACGAAACGCCGTGTTGATATCCTTCAAGGCCGGAAGCAGCGCCTCGCCGATCCTGGCCGCCAGCACCATCAGCGTGTTTTTCGTCTGCTGCCACTGGGCGTCCAGCCCTTTCGCGGCGGTCTCGTACTCTTTTTGCAACGACGTGCCGCGCTTCCATTCGTCGTTTGAGACCTTCAGATCCCGATCCAGCACCCCAAGATTCCCCGACAGCTTCAGCACCGCCGCCGACGTCCGGATCCCGGAGAGCCCCAGCTCCTTGAGCGCCTGCACCTGTTTCGTCGGGTCCATCTTGCCCAGCTGCGCCAAAAAGAGCTTCAGCGCCTCCACAGGGTCCTTGCGCATCGTCTCGGCGAACTTCTTTGCCGATACCCCGGCGACCTTGGCGAACTTCTCGCTCTCCTTGAGCATCTGCCCAAAGATCGTCGAGAGCGACGACCCGGCCACCTCGGTCTGCATCCCCATATCGATCATCGCCGCCGAAAGCCCGAAGATCTGCTCCGTCGACAGTCCAACGGTCTTTCCCATCCCGGCGAAACGGCCGGAGACGTCCACGATCTCGCTGACGGTCGCCGTGGTCTGGTTGGAGAGCTCGTTCATCACCGACCCCATCCGCTCATAGGCCGATACCGGTTCCTGGAGGGCGTTGCCCAATTTGGCGAATGCCGTGGCGGCCTCTTCGGCGCTCAGATCGGTCGCCGTCGCCATCTTCGCCACCGTTTCGGTGAAGCTCAGGATGTTTTCCGTCCCCTGGATGCCCAGCTGCCCCGCCGTCTCGGCGATGCCCTGGAGCTCCGTGACGCTTACCCCGGCCAGCTTCGTGGAGAGGTCCTCGATGCCGCCCTTGAGCTTCTCCAGCTCCTCCCCGGCCATCCCGGTGGTCTTCGCCACGCCGATATAGCCGTTTTCCATCTCTGTCAGCAGACCGACGAACTCTTTGGCCCCGGACATCGACGCATATCCGGCCGCCAGCCCGGCCAGGGTCTTGGCAAATCCCGACGCGCTACCGGCGACAGAATCGAAGCTGCTCTGGAGCTGCTTCGTGGACGCGGATCCCTTCTTGACCTCTCCCTCCAGCCGCTTCAGCTGGGTCGTGACACTCTTGAGCTCCGCAATCGCCTTGTTGGCGTCGGCGTTGATCCGGATATCGAGGGACTGTTCCTTACTCGCCATCGCTCAGCCCGAACCGTTCTCTCAGTGTCGCCAGCGTCTCGTCCGTCAGATCGTCCCGCGAGAGATGCACCGCCTCCGCCGCATCCAGCATCGCGTCCGCCGCCGGATCGTCCGCCGCGATCATCGTCTCGATCTTCGCGCGCACATCGTTCATCAGCAGCACCGCCGGCGCCACGGCGGATTCCGCCGCTTCATGCGCGGCGATGATCGCGGCGCTCTCCGCGTCGCTGTAGGTCCCGGCCTGCGCGGCGCGGTACATCGCTTCGTAGGCCGCGTACTGATCGTCCACCTGTTTCCCGCTGCGCATGTACGGTTTGTCGATCGCCAGGCGCTTGAGCCCGGTCGCCGCCTGGGAAAAGACCCGCGCCAGCCGAGCATAGCGGGCCGCCCGGATCTGCTCTGGCGTCGGCGGTGTCGGCGCGCTCTCGCGCTCCTGCATCATCTCTTCGATCCACTCATCCATCGTTCACCTCCTACACTTCGGTGCCGGTCGCGTCGACCCACTTGTCGCCGACCCACCAGATCGGATAGCCCAGATCCGTGTCCAGATAGGGCGTCGCATAGGCCCGGTCAGGCAGCGTCGGCCGATCCGCAGTCGCCCCGGTCCATCCCGCCAGCGTTGGTGGCGTGACACTTCCGTCGCTGACGATGCCCCCTTTTGCCCCGATCTCTCCGAACCGCATCGGATGCACCGGGGTGTCCGCGTTGTTGTTACTGGACAATACGCTCGATAAGCCAAAGTAGTCAACGACTCCATAGTTACAATCCTGGATCTCCGGCAGCTGACCCGAAGAGGCTCCGGTCGAAAACAGCGCCGCGTATTTAAACCCGGACAGCTTGGACGACACGGAATAGACGAACACATCACCGTCGAACCATATCCCGATGGAAAACTTCGTCCGATCTGCGCCAATCACCTCGGTATTGTTGAGATACAGATATGTATGATGCGCCCGGATGAAATGGACCCCCGCGTTGTCGTCGTTCGCAAGATCGAGCGTCAAACTATAGAAAGATATCTTCGCGTTCCCTGTACGAAAGAGCGTCCCGGGCTCCACGGTAATTCCAGGGTCGAATGCAATCCGGCATGCATCCCGTCCGGAACCGCTGAAAAACAGATACATATGTTGGAAGTTGTATGCTGCGACTTCGTTTCCGGCGACACCAGGCTGCTTTGGGTTGCGTCGCAGATAGTGCGTCCCGTCAGCCAGCTCCAGCGCCACGGCGCCGCCGCCGACAAAATCGGCGGTTTCGGCGAAGCTCAGCGCCGCTTCCAAATCGACGAAATTGTATGTCGACGGGTCGGCGCTCTCCTCCGACGCGACGGTATAGACCGTGATCTCTCCGATCGTCCGGCGCTCCATCGACTCCACCTCACGCCAGGGAACGGCGGGCGCACAGGGCATCAGCGGCATCTCAGACCCCCAGGGCGAACAGATAGCCGTCCGCGTCCACCGTGATCGTCTCCGTCGCCTCGTCGATGGGCAGCGCGTCAAAGGCCCGCAGCGACCACGCCACGGGCAGCGCCCCGATCGTCACCGACATATCCCGGTCAAACGCCACGGCGGCGAGGGAGCGCACATCGATACTCTCGCCCGCCGTCACGGCGCGGCTTTTGGCCTCGATTACCGGCGCCCACGGCAGCGGTGTTCCGTAGTATTTCGTCATCTTCTCTCCTTCATCTGCTCATAGATTTCACGATGGGATCTCTCTGCGGCGGCGGAGGAGCGCACCCATCCGCGCCACGACTTTTCGTCCATCCGGCTGGCCCGGTGCGCGGCGGCCCGCAGGCGCATCTCGGCCTCCAGGCGTTCCCCGGCCGCCCGGGCCGCCGTGACGAAAAAGCGCCAGCGATAGCGCCAGGCGTCCCGATGCCCGGCGCCGATCAGCTCCGCCGCGACCTCCCTCACTTTTTTTTTACCCCGTCGTCTTTTTGACCGCTCTCGGCCGGGTCGCGGGTCAGATCCAGGACGACCGCCACCAGACCCCGCATCTCCGACAGCCGCAGCCGCCCGATCTCTTCGGCGCTCAGATCGCTGGCGTCGGCCAGGATATTCCGTCCGGTGTCCAGCTCCGGGTTCTGCTCGATCCGGTCCAGAAACTCCACCGACAGGTCATAGAGCCGCACTTCGCGCTCCAGACTCTCCACACGCACCCGACGCTCCATCGGAAAAATCTTCTCCATCCGCTCTCCTTTGTTTCAGCTCACGATCATCCGGCCGCCGGGCCGGACTGTCCTCAGCTGTTGGCCGGGATCTCTTCGATGTCGAAATAGTTCGACACATCCTCTCCGGTGGTCCCCTCGTCCGCCAGGGCCGTCCCCTCGAACTCCAGGGCGGCGAACTCTTCGGATTTCAGCGGCAGCTCCCCGGACGCCCCGATGCTGACGCGCTTGAAGGTGTACTTGTAGCGCACGCCGGTCTGCGGCTCCGAGACGAAGACCAGCCGCGCCTCCAGCTGCCCAAGCTTGAATGCCGCCATCCGCTCCCAGGTAAACGCGTCGGCGTCGACGGTCGCCTTGATGTCGGTATTGCCTCCGATCGCCCCGCTGTCCAGGATCTCCAGCCGTCCGGCGCCCATATCGATCCGATAGTCGGTATCTCGCGTATAGGTGGTGTTTCCGTCGGCGCTGGTGACGGTGATCGCCGTCAGATTGACGATCCCCAGGTCGTAGACATAGCCGGGGCTGACTGTCAGCGCCACCTCTTCGCCGCTCTTGGCGGTCTGGGCCAGCTGGACGATCTTTCCGCCGTAGGCCCGCGCCAGCTGTCTGGCGCTGATCTCCGGGGTGTCAAACTTCAGCGTCCCGGTGACTTTCTTGGTCACCTTCTTCGCCGTGGTCTGGGTCGGCCCCTCGGTGTTGGCCTGCTCGATCTCGTCCTTGTCGACGCTAAGGCTCACGCCGTTGGTCAGGCCGAAATAGACCTCTGCGTCGGACAGCTGTCCGTCCACGTAGGGCTGGATATAGAGCTTCCCGCCCCCGGTGTTGATATAGTCACTCGATGCTCTCGCCATCGTTTCTCCTCGTTACAGTTTCGGGCGGATCGTCGCGTGGACGAACAGATAGTCCGTCTCCAGCCGCCCGCTCTCCAGATTGATCTCGCTCCCCGCGAACCAGGCCGACCCGTTGGTGGTCGCCCCCATCTTCGCCAGGGCGTTGACCAACGCCTCGTTGCCCTCCGCCGCGCAGCGCACCGCATAGACCGCGACCCGCATCAGCGACCCGCGCTCCGCGTCGCGCCGCAGCAGAAACACCTCCGCCCCGGCGTCCACCGCCTCCACGGCCTGCCGGATCTCCTCCAGGGCATCCGCTTCGCTTCGGTATCCACGCTCCATCACCGCTCCTCGTTGAGCCGCACCGTCACGGCGTCGTCGCCGGGATCACGGTGCCAGTCCACGACGTGATAGCGCGTCCCGTCGATCTCGACCGTATCCCGGGACGCCATCAGCGACCAGTCGCGAATATGCAGCTGCATCGCCGGATAGGGGGCCTCGATCTGCTCGTCCCCCGCGACAAAAAAGAGCACCTCCGCCTCATAGGACGGAGCCCCGGACGGATAGAGCGTCGCCGTCTCGGCGAACTCCCCTCCGTTGAGAAAGACCCGCTTCAGGTCCTCACTCATGTCGTCGCGGAAGCTCCCCATCAGTCCCGCTCCTCCGTCCCGTCGCCCGCGTCACCATCGAAGTGGGCGAAGAGCAGCTCGACCAGCTCCTCCTTGTCCAGCTTGGAGTAGCCGCGCAGCCCCTCCTCTTTGGCCAGGGCTTTCAGCTCGTCCACCGTCAGGGTGTCCAGATCGACCTCTTTGGGCTCGTCGCCCGCCTCCATCGTCTCCGTGGAATCGGCGATCTCGAAATCGACCGCCTCCACCGCGCCAAGATCGATCATCCGAAGCGCGTCGTCCTTCGCCAGATCGAAAACCTCTCCGGGTTTGAACTCGGTCCGGTCATGCCGAACCGTCATCAGCGCTCTGACCCGCATCTCACACCACCGTGGCGCTGACCACCGCGTCGATCTGGTGCGGGGCGGGCAGGGGTGCGGACTGGGCCAGGACATAGCGGACGGAGGGGTCCTCCTCCTCCCAGCTCTTGACAAAGATCTCCATCGGCATCAGCCCGGCCTTGAGATCCTGGATCGCCCCGTAGTTGCGGCGGAAATCGGCCATCGTGCTGGTCAGGATCGCCGCGTTGTCGGCGATCATCCGCCGGCGCACGCCGTTCTCGTCGCGGTAGCTGCCGGTATAGCGGTAGACGTCGATGCCGACGCCGCTTGCGCGGATCGTCCCCATCCAGGTCGCCCCGGGACGGGTCAGGACGGGGTTGATAGTCCCAAGCGCGTAGTTGCGCACGTCGAACATCTTCTGGATCTTCTCGTTTTTGAGCAGCGCGTCGGCGGCCTTGGCCCCCAGGATCAACACATCGGCGTTGACGTCCCCGTCGTCGGCCACCAGATCGACCCACCCGACGATATCCCCGAGGGGATCGGATCCCGCGTCGCTCCACAGCGCCGTCCCGCTCAGGGCGATCTTGTGGGTGGACGACATCCCCATGTCGATCACATAGTCGACCCCCTCGCCCTTGACGGGGATCACCCCGGTCGCCAGCGCCTGGGCCGCCATCCACTCCTCTCTTCGACGGATCGTATTCTCCGCCGCCGCGATCTCCTCGGCCAGCTTCAGCATCGCCCGTTCCTCGGGGGAGGGGCCGCCGTAGGGCGCGGCGCCGTCTGCGCGCTTGGCGATGATCTCCGACGCGGAGGTCGCCCACTTGGGCTTGACGTAGGCGGGCTTGTAGGTCCGCGTCTGCGTCGCATGGGACTGCATCACCTTCCCCTCTATCACGGGGGCCACAAAGGGCGCCAGGCGCTCGTCGCCCTTGACGATATCGATGTCGACCGTCTCAGTGTCGACGGGTTCGGACCGCGAAAAAAGCAGGTCCAGCAGAAAGGTCTGGGTCGTATGATCCTGGCGCAGCGCCTCGATCATCGTCCGGGTTTCGAAAATATCACTCATCACTCATCCTCCGATTCAGGCGCTTGCGCCGGATACGATATAGAGCCCCTTTCCGCGCAGCGTCGCATCGACGCTCGCGGCGGTATGGGCACCGCCGAATACCAGATCCACATCCGAGACCACTCCGGCCTTGAGCGCGGGGGCGACCACATCCTCGGTCCCGGACGCGTCGACCGCCTTGAGCAGAATCATGTCGGGCACTTCGCTTCCGTCACTCGCCCCGTCGTCGGAGAGTTTGTACTTTCCGTCTGCGCTCACCTTCCCGAGGACCGACCCGGCTTTCAGCACTCCGGCCCCCGCCGCGATCGTCACACTCGTCCCGGCGAGATACTTCACCGGCGTCATTGCCGTAGGCTCATAGGTCTCAGCCATGGTTCACTCCTTTTTGATCGATTTTCTTCCGCGCTTCGCGCATCCGCATGGCGGCACGCTCCGCCGCACTCGCCGCCTCGCCGTCGTCCACGCCGGTGCCTGGCTCCAGCTCCGCCATCTGCCGAGCCAGGTTCACCCCGTCCTCGGCCCGCCGCTTCGCCAGCGTCTGCCGCTTCTCCTCCTCGGCCTTGCGCTGGGCAGCCAGGGCTCCGGCCACGGCCACGATCAGGTCCGTCGCGCTCTTGGTCGCGTCGGCCTTGTGCTCCTCCAGCAGCGCCGCGAAGGTCGCCGCCTCCAGCCCCAGGCTGTCCACCGCCTCCAGCGCCGCCAGGCGCTCGGCCTCTTTCTCGGCCCCGGCCCGGAGCCCCTCTTCATAGCCTTCGGCCCGGATGGCGTCGTAGAGGGCGGCGTTGCCCTCGCGGAGCGCCTGAGCCGTCAGTGTGGAAATCTCCATCGTTTCTCCTTGTTGTGGGTTGGGTCCATTTTCAGACTCTTTCATCGACCCGTCGTTTGCCGGCCCTTCCGGGCGCCTCCCGCCGAAGATCCCGGCCACCCAGCCGGCGCGTCCCTCGTCGCCGCAGCCCAGCACGCCGCAGCTGCCCAGCGCCGCCGCCACCGCCTGGATCGGCTCGGAGCCCTCGCGCATCCGCGCCTCCATCTCCGAAAAGCGCTCATGCGCCAGGGCGTTGGCCGTCTCCCGGCTCGCCGCTTCGCCGTCCGGAGCGTCCAGCACCTCGTCGGCAAATCCCGCCTCAACGATCTCCGGGCCAAACAGCCACGTCTCCGCGTCCATCAGCCCCCGGACATCCTCCAGGCTCTTGCCGGTTTTCGCCGCGTATCTGCGGGCCAGCAGCTCGGTGAGGCTCTCCTGGATGTCCGCCTGTTTGCGCAGCTCGTTGTGATCACCGGCGATCACGCTCCAGACGTTGTGGATCATCCACGTCGAGTTGTCCCGCACTCTCAGACGATCCCCCGCCAGCGCGATATAGGTCGCCATCGAGGCCGCCAGGGCGCTGACCGTCACCGTCACCTCTCCCGCGTAGTCGCGCAGCAGGTTAAAGATGGCGATCCCCTCGATCACCGATCCTCCCGGAGAGTCGATCTCCACATCCACCGGAGCTCCCCCTGCTTCCTCCAGCCGCCGCCGCACGGCAAAGGCCGTCGCCGGCCACCAGCCGATCACCTCGTCGATCACGATTTTGCTCATACGCGCTCCTTCGCCAGGGTTTCGATCGCCTCGATATAGGCGTCGGACAGAGCGTCCCATCCATCGGTGCCGGGCATATACTCTTTCTGATGCGCGGCGAAAAAGGGCTCCACCAGCACGCAGACGCTCCGCCCGCGGCAGAGAAACCCGCCGCCGCGCTCTTTTCGGCCGCGCCGCTTGATTCCACGGTCCCGGTTCTTCAGGTGCCGGTCCAGCGCCGCGTCGAAGATCCGGGCCGCCTTTTCGCCACGTTTGGAGCAGTAGAGCACCTCGTGGCCGTTGACCGACTCTTTGCCGGCGGCGTTGAAGTGCATGGAGACCGCATAGTCGGCCCCCCAGTCGTCGATCCGACGGTGGAGCCGCTTCATCTTCTCCCCGTATCCTCCGGGCAGCTCGTCGCGGTGAAAGACCCGCACCTCCACCGCGCCGCTGCGCCGCAGCCGGTCGGCCAGATACTCCGCCATCCGGTCGTTGTAGCGCCACTCGCTCACCCCGGCGTTCCCCCAGGCCCCCTGGGCGCCTTTGCGGTGCCCGACCACCAGGGCCACTTTCGTTCGGCTCATCTACGCTCCTTCTCTTTGGTTTTTCTGGCGAATCGGTCGTTGTAGCGCCCGATCTGCCTCATGTAGTAGCGCTCCTCGATCCGCAGCCGTCGGCACAGCCCGAAGAGTCGCGCCGTATCGTTGGCATCCAGCGACCCGTCGGGCCGCACCGTCACCGCCGCACGGGGCGCCGCATCGATCGCCGTCAGGCGGGGGCAGACGCATGCGGGCTCCGGGACGCGACCGCACCCCATCATCAGCAGGCTACAGCTCATGACGACCAGGACGCGGCGCATCCGACCCTCCTCTCGTCACATTGATCTCCAGCGCCGCCGCCTCGCCCGCCTGGGCCGCCTCGAAGCGCAGCACCTCGCACGCCGAACGCTCTGCCTCCAGCTCCAACCGCAGCCGCTCCGCCTCACGCTCCGCTCGGTCCAGCTGCCATCCGCGGACCCATGCGATCCCGACGCCCGACAGCAGCGCCGCCGCCAGCGCCCAGACCCACCATCCGCGCAGCGCCGAGACGACCGCCCATATCACGACGCACCCCCGCCGCGAAAAAACCGGTCGTCGCGGCTCGAAACGATCGCCCGCAGCACCATCGCCACCGGCAGAAACGCCGCCATTAGCGTCACCGCATCGCACCACAACCCGCCGTCGCAGCCGCGTGCCGCAGCCGGCGACACCAAAAATGCGAACACCACTAGCGCGAAAGTCGCCCAGCTGTGGCGCCAGATGCGCATCCAGACCGCCAGCGGAAGCATCAGCGCCGAGACAGCCACGAGGATCTGATCACTCATCGCGCTCGCCCCCCCATCCGTCGTAGCGCTCTCTGCGCCGAAACGACGAGAGCTTCCGCATCCCGATCGACACCATCTCGGTCACGACGAACGCCGCGATCCCGCCCAGCATGATCCGCACCGACGGGATCGAGAGCCCGTATGCCTCCAGGGTCTTCGCCGATCCCTCCACCACCGCCGGCATCACCAGCAGCCCGAAGAGAACGAACTTCAGCGCCTCCGCCGCCGACTCCGACGCGCTCCAGCGCGGATCGGCGTGAGTGTGCCCGTAAAACCACGCCATGATCCCGATCACCGCTCCGGCGACCGCCAGCGAGTAGTACCCGCTCCCCAGACTCGCCAGGCTCACCCCGCTGGCGGCGATCGCCACGCTCTCCGCCGCCCGGCTCACCGCGCGCTCCTCGCTTTGGAGTTGTCGATCATCTTCAGCCCCGCCTCCTCGATCAGCTGGTTTTCGCGTTTTGCCGCCGCCGCGTTGGTCTCGAAATCCGATCCGTTCAGCTCCGCCGCCTCCCGCTGCCGGGTGGAGAAGCCCTCCTCCACGCGCCGGACCGCCGCGTTGGTCTCTTTGAGCGGGTCGAGCTGTCCGGGGGCCGGGCCGTTCCATTGCGCCCCGCACCACGCCTTGCGGATCAGCGGATCGTCGAAAAACCCCGGCGCTTCGATCCGCCCAGTCAGCACCGCCTCGGCCAGCCACTCCTCATAGATCGGCTGGCAAAACCCCGCCGCGAACCAGCGCCGCCGCGACTTGAACCCCTTCCACGCCTCCAGCAGCGCCGCCCGGCTGGCGGAGTAGGAGCTGCTGAAATGCTTCATCAGCATCTCGTAGGGGACCCCAAGCGCCGCGCCCACCTGCCGCAGGATCGCCGAGACGAACTTGTCGTAGTTGGCGTTGGGCCGTCCCGGGTCGGCGGTCTGGATCTCCTCGCCGGGCGCCAGGCCGACCATCATCCCGGGCTTCAGCGCCAGCGCGCCCTCCTGCGCCGCGTCGCTCCCCTCCTCCGTACCGCCCAGCGGATCGGGAAGCTCCCCGGCGTCCGTCTTTACAAAGACCGTAAAGAGCCCGCTCACCAGTGCCGCCTCCAGCTCCGCCGTCGTGTACTCGTCCAGGATCTTCAGCGACTCCAGCACCGGGGCAAGGATCGGCACGCCGCGCCGCTGCTCCGGGCGGGTCCGCCGCGCCAGCAGCCAGACGTTGCGCCGACCGTTGGCCCCATAGGCGGGGATCCGCACCCACTTCGTCGCCGGACGGATGCCGCCGGGATGGGTCGCCGCGAAGTGGTACGCCACCGGCTCCCCATACCTCCCGACCTCCACGCCCCCGGCGATCGTCGGCGTATCGGCGGCGAAATGTGGATTGCAGAGCCGATCCGACTCCAGCAGCCGCACCGCCATCGAGTACGGTCCGCCCCGGTCGAGATAGGGAAGCATGAACGGAACGTCCCCGCTCACCATCGCCGAGAGAAACGCCACCTGCTGGATCTCGTCGAAGATCTTGGTCCGCTCCGCGTCGCAGTCCACGCTCTGGGACCACAGCGACCACTCGAACTCCGTCCGGCGGCTCCAGGCGCTCGCCTCCTCGGCGGAGATCCCCAGGATCTCGTGATTGGGCATCGATTGCAGGCTCAGGCCGAAGCCGATCGTGTTGTCCAGCTTCGTCTCCAGCGCCGAGACCACCACCGGCTGGTTCCGGCTGGCGTCCCGGCTCATCTGCCGCAGCTTGGAAAGAGAGGGGAGATCGTCGGTGTCGGAATTGCCCAGACGGACCGTCCAGGTGCGATTGACCCGCCGCTTCGGGTTGGTGGCGTCGTATGCGGACACGCTACGCTCCGTAGGGGTAGACGCGCCGGGCCATCAGCCCGCCCCCGGCCTTCGCCCGGGTCAGCTCACGCTCCAGCGTCGCGATCGTCTTGTTGATCTCGGACAGATCAGCCCGCCGAAGCCGCCGGCCGTCGGATGTCGCGTACTCCTGGGAGCGCGCCAGCGCCTGCCGCGCCGCGTAAAACTCGGCCAGATCCGCTTCGATCGCCTCGACACTCCGCATCGCGCCCCCTTCAGGTAGATTCAATTCATACCGTCAGTTTATGGGGATTGAAAAGGTAAAAATAGAGGTACTAAAAAACTTTTTCGCAGAAAATCACGCAGAGATATCCACCTCGGAGAGCTTCCCCTCCACCGCCATC
>Ga0256843_1000410_pt1 | contig 36586 bp, 34 predicted proteins | sample AlvinellametaG_FD_191572 | JGI IMG/M metagenome (GOLD analysis project Ga0256843, IMG submission 191572) | Pompeii worm associated microbial communities from hydrothermal vent at the East Pacific Rise, Pacific Ocean - Alvinella | ecosystem: Host-associated > Annelida > Integument > Unclassified ...
AATAACATATCAGAACTTTTTTAAAAAATTTGAATATCTTTCTGGAATGACAGGTACTGCTAAAACAGAAGAAGAGGAATTTTTAGAAATTTATGGTTTAGAAATTATAGTTATACCAACACACAAACCTATGATTAGAAAAGATTTAATGGATAGAATCTTTATTAATAAAAATGGAAAAACAAAAGATCTTGTAAAAGTAGTAAAAGAAACTAATAAATCTGGTCAACCTATACTTATTGGAACAACAACAGTTGAAGAAAACGAGTACTTATCAGAAGTATTCAAAAAAGAGGGTATTAAGTTCTCTCAATTAAATGCCAAAAATGCAGAAGAAGAGGCTGAGATTATTTCACATGCTGGAGAATTTGGACGCATTACATTAGCTACCAATATGGCCGGTAGAGGTGTTGATATTAAATTGACAGAAGAATCAAGAGCTGCAGGTGGATTATTTGTTATTGGTTTTGGTAGATATGAAAACAGACGTGTAGATAATCAATTAAGAGGTAGATCAGGTAGACAAGGTGACCCAGGTAAGTCTATTTTTCTTGTTTCATTAGAAGACGATATAGTTAAAAATTTTGCTGGTAGTAAAATTATGAATTTAGCTAAGAATCTAGATATATCAGAGAATGACGTTATTGAATCAAAAATGATATCAAATGCCATTGAAAAAGCTCAAAAAGCAAGAGAAGATATGTATTTTGAAATAAGAAAACATTTAGTTGAATATGATTCTGTATTATCTTCACAAAGAGATAAAATTTATGAGATCAGAGATAATTTATTAACTATAAATGATAGAGAATCTTTCTTAGGAAAAATTAAAGAGTCGATTTTAGAAGAGTCAAAATATTTAACATATATTGATTATGAGAGTTTATCTAAAGAATTATTAGAAAGATTTAATATTGCTGTAGATAAAGAAAATTATCCAAAAAATGAAGAAGAATTTATTTCTTTTATGGAATTTGTAATTTTTAATAAATTTATGGAATTACCAGAAGAATTATCTGTTGAAATATTAAAAGATATCTATATATCAATATTGGATAAAGAGTGGAGTATCCATTTAACTGAATTAGAAACATATCAAGAGGGTGTTGGTTCTGTTAAATTAGCAAATAAAGATCCTTTAGTTGAATATCAGAAAAAAGGATTTGAAATGTTTAATCATATGATTATAAGAGTGAGAAGAAAAATCTTATATACTTTATTTAATAATAGATATGAAATAGTTCATTCTGAAATCAATGAAAAAGGAATTGAATAAGCTACATATTATATGTAGTTTATTTTCAAAATTAAATTCTTGACTTTAGTCAATTTTAAGTTATATTTTTGTATAATTTATTTTAAGAAAAGAATTTAAAGATAAAGATAAAAATTGAAAAAAACATAATTTTTTCTACAAAAGACGTAATTGATTCAAGTGAAAAAATACTCATATTAAATCTCCCTTTTTATTTATAAGTTAACTTAAATTTAAATTAATTTAAACTTAATTATCAGCATAACAAAAAACCCCTTAAAAAGATCTTAAAATAAACTATTACATATTATCAAAATTAATAAATTTTGAAATTTACACAAATAAGGAGTTTTATGAATATAAAAACATATGAAGGCAAGATTGTTGAGATCAATTCTATTCCTGACGAAAAAACTTTAAGAAAAATTAAAGAAATCCATGGGGATAGATATGAAAAAATTTACACAATCAATGGTGAACGAGCAAAAAAAGATTTTTTAGTTGAGTGTAAGGAGCATGGTTGGTTTACAATCACTAAAAAGAATTTTAAAATTGGTGCAAATTGTAAAAAATGTGCAATGAAATTAAAAAATGAAAAAATCAAACAAAAAAGAAGAGGAAATCAACTTGTTTTGAAAAAAACTTGTCCAATTTGTGACTCTTCTTTTGAAGTTGAGAACTTGAGACGTGTTAGAGATAGGATTTGTTGTTCTCCTGACTGTACAAAAGTATATAGATATAATCAATTATCTGAAAGAAACAGAGATCCTAACTTTATCAAAAAAGTTTCTACTAGTTTGAAATTAGCTTACAAAGAAGGTAGAAGAGTTTCAAGTGGTGGTCGATCGAACTGGTATGATTATACAACACCTAATGGACGAAAAAAAGTTCGAGGTGCTATTGAGCTTGCAACTGCTAAAGCATTGGATCAATTGAAATCAAGTGGGCGAATATTAGAATGGGCTTATGAAGAAGATTCTATTCAATATAATGCCTTAAATGGCACACAAAGAACATATCATATAGACTTTAAAGTTTGGCTTACTGAAAGTTTCTTTTTCTACATAGAAACAAAAGGTTTTGTTATAGATAATGATCTTTTAAAATGGAAATCTGTAATAAAACAAGGTTATCCATTTAAAGTTTTTATGGAAAGAAGTCATTTAAAAAAGATTGAAGAAGATCCAGAATATTTGTTAAAACATGAGTTTTTTTCAAATATTCAAGACTTCTACAAAGAAAAAAATGATTTTAAAGTGTTTAAACCAAATAAAGAACTTCTATGATCTTTTGAAGATCAGAGTTCTTTTGTCCTAATTGAGGATATTTTTCAATTATATACTTTATATCATGTGATATGTTTTCTATTTCATTAATTGGATCAATTAATTCACCTTCCAGTACCCTATCAAGAATCTTTAATCTATCTATGTCTATATCATATTTTAATTTAAAAAGATCTATATGTTTTTTTAATATATCTTCAAAGTCTTCTTTTGATACAAAGATATCAAAAACATTACCATGTGTAGAATTATCTATTTTTAACTTTTTGTTTAAATCTTTATCAACATTTTTTGTTAAAAAATCAGCCTCTTCCATATATTCTCTTGGTAACCATAGAAATTGATATGAAGAAAATCTCTCCTTTAACTTCATTGATTTTTTTAATTCTCTTTGAGCTTTAAATATTGCAGCTTTGTTGTCACAAATAACAATTACATTTGCAAATTTTTTATATGCATGTATTAAACATTGTCTAATTCCCTCATATTCAGCTTCAAATATATTTGGTATGTCTGAACGCTGAATGTTTTTTGTATGGGAAGTATTTTTTTCTATAAATGAAATAGAGCTAACTTTTGATTTTTTATCAAAACTAGCGTCTGTCATATATATTCCTAATTTTTCCATAAGTTTTCTCTACCCCTCTATATTTTCTTCAAACCATTTTGAGGTTTCAGAACGTACAGTTTTAATTAATTTTACAGCAGCAGAAAAACCAGATTTATCTTCTTTTGTTGATTTTAACATAGTGATTAAACCATTTCTATAAGGTGTTAAATATGGGTGATCAACTTGTTTAGGGTCTCCCATTAGAACAAATACACTGTTTTTACCAAGTCTTGTACCAATCAATCTTAAAATCATATTTGGTGCATTTTGAATTTCGTCAAAAATAACATATTTATTTTCGATAGTAACACCTCTTGCACTAGCAATATCTAAAAATTCAATATTATAATCTTTAATGATCTGATCTGTCATTTCATTTTTTTTAATTGTTAAAACATTTTCTTTTTCTAAGCCATGTCTATTTCTAGTAAGTCTTTGATCTACAATAAAGTTAATAGCATTATAAAGTGGATAATTAAATCTATCTAATTTTTGATCGTCATTACCCTTTCTGTATCCTAATGCAGAAAATTTATCTTCTGCATTTACAGTAAAACGCATATAAACAATACCATTAATATTTGAATTTTTATCCTTTACTCTTCTCATTCCCTCTTGTAAAGCTAATAATGTTTTACCAGATCCTGTTGATCCTGATACAGTCATTATATTGAAATTAGATTCAAGCATATTCACATAAAACTTCTGTTCCAAATTTAATGGTTTTACTTCAAATCTTTTATAATCATTACTTGTAATATCCATAAGTCCATTTTGAGTAACAATAAAAAATTCTTTCTTACCTGTTAAATTTCCCTCTTCGTCAATATATTCTATTGTTAATTGAGTCCATGGATTAAGATTTAATGCAATATCTGTTCTTTTTTCTTTAAAATTTTCTTCTGTAATTCTTATTGTTTCTGTAAAAATAATATCGTCAAAAGATTTTACACTATCCCAATATATACTTTCAGCTTTTAATCCTTCTGCTCTTGCTAAAAATTTAAAAGATATATCATTTGTGATACAAATCATTTTATATGTTTTTGCAACTTCTCTTATTTTTGCGTCATTTACTGATTCAGCTGATAATGTTTCTTTTTCATAATTTTTTCTTACAATAATATTTAAAGTAATTGTTTCATTATCTATTGTAAAATCATTTTTATAAAACTTATCACCTTTTTTATTTCTCTTTAATTTTTTTGCCTCTTTAAAGTTTTGATCTTGCATTCCTCTAAAGAATTCTCTTGCAGCTATTGCTACTTCGTCTTTTGGTGAAGTTTTGTGTTTATCCATTTCACCTATTACAGTTTCAGTTAAATATAATTTATTTTTACCACCCTCACTCAATTTTACTAAGTTATATGGATTATCCACAATAACTGAAGTATCTATCATAAATTTTTTAGACAAAATACGCCTCCTGTTTTCTTTTTTTTATGAGAATCTTTATTGATTCTTAAATATATTATATCTAATAATATTAAAGCAAATATAGAAAATTAATCTCCACATAAGTATTTTTTAGATAATATATTTTCATATAAAAAACACAGGAATAAATTATGAAATTATTATTAACAATTTTATTATTAATGACATTTACATTAAACGCTTTAGATAATAAAGAAATATCAGAACAAGAAGAATCAAAACAAATACAAAAATATTCTTCACTCATTCAAAATATCAATAATGGTTCTATTAAAAAATATCCTATTAAAAATACAAAAAATTTAATTATAAGAATGAATATAAATAAAGACAATGGATATGATATTGCATATAAAAGGGATCTTTTAAAAGTAACCATTGAAAGAGATAAAGAGCTATTTAATGAGTTACTTGAAAATCTGTATCAATTAAAAATTAATATGAGCACAAAAGAGGATTTTTTAAAATTAATTAAAACATATAAATCACTTATATCTAATTTAAATTTTAAACCAGTAGAAGAAACAGGAAAAGTAACAAAAGAATATAATGAATCATTAAAAGAATATATTAAAAATAGAAATGAAATTTTATCTGCAATTAATTTTATAGAGTTGAATATAGACGAAATAGTTCCTGAAAAATTAGATTCTTTAAACTTAAAAAATATTGTTACAAAAATAGATTCAAATAAGAATATCTATCAGATAAATCTATATTTAAATCATATATTCGGTATTTCAGTTGGTAAAATAATTGTCAGCTTTTCAATTTTATTTTTACTTTATTTAAGTAGATTTGTATTATTACCACTATTTAGTTCTTTTTTAAATAAATTTTTAGTAAAAGAGAGTTCGAAAGAGACAAAAGACGTCATATTAAACTCATTAATGGGTCCAGCTAATGCTTTAGTTATTGTTGCTTCTTTAGATATTATATTCAATGTCTTTGAGATAGATTATAATGTTTATATTTCTATTGCATATTGGGCTACATTTTTTTGGTTTTTAAATAATATTATCAATGACAGTATTGAGTTTTACTCAACAAAATTAATGAGTAAATATAAAGATCTAAGATCAGAAATACTGTTATTCTTTAAAAAGATTGTTGCAATAATTTCAATTGTTATTTTTGTATCAATAGCATTATCAAAATTAGGTGTTGAAATAACAGCTTTACTTGGAGGTGTTGGAGTTATTGGTTTGGGGGTATCATTAGCATTTAAAGACACATTCTCAAACTTTATAGCTTCTGTTAATGTTATTTTTGATAAAGCTTTTTCTGTTGGAGATTGGATAGAGGTTGATAACGTTGAAGGAACTGTAATTGAAATTGGAATGAGACATACAAGAATTAGAGGTTTTGCAAACAATGAATATACTATACCTAATAGTATTATTGCTTCGTCTGTTGTTACAAATTGGAGTAAAAGAAAAATAGGTAGAAGAATTAAATTAAAAGTTGGTCTAACTTATGATACACCTAAAGATACTATTTTAAAAATAAAAAATGAGATCCGTGAATTATTAGAAAATCACCCAGAAATAGCAAATAGATTTATTAAGTTTTCAGATACAAAAAAAAGAACAAAGCTACTAAGAAAAGAAGACGACTATGGAATTAAAAATACAATTTTAGTTTATGTTGACGAATTAAATAGTTATTCTATTGATATTCTTGTTTATGCTTTTAGTAAAACTGTTTTATGGGAAGAGTGGTTAAAAGTAAAAGAAGATATTTTAATAAATATTATAAATATTGTTGAAAAAAACAATGCAACATTTGCATTTCCGACTCAAACAATAGAAGTTCCTCAAATTAAAAATTTAAAAAAATAACTAAAACTATTCTTCTTTTTTTGATATAATCAAAACAAAAAAGGAGATACTAAATGTCAAAACAATTAATGAGTGTTGATTGTCCTACTGGGACAACAACAACAAGTTTGTTAAATGGTCAAACGTCTGGAGTTATTGATTTAAATGCAATAAAATATAAATGGGCTTATGCTTTATGGGAATTAATGTTAAATAATACATGGTTTCCAAAAGAGGTGGATCTTACAGGTGACGTAAATCAATATAAACAACTTATTAACTCTGAAAAGTTTTTGTATGATCGTGTAATTGCACAACTTATTTTTATGGACGGTATTCAGACAAATAATACACCAGATAATGTTAATCCATGGATTACAGCACCAGAAATTAATATGGTTTTAGTTCGTCAAGCTTTCGAAGAAGCTCTTCATTCTCAAAGTTATGCTGTAATGGTTGATAGTATTTCTATTAATTCTAATGAGATTTATGAAATGTGGAGAAAAGATCAAAAACTTTTTAATAAAAATAAACATATTCTTGATATATATGAAGAATATGCTTCACAATGTGAAACAAGTAATGAGGCTAAAATCTATATGATTGTAGCTAATCAATGTTTAGAGGGTATTTATTTTTATAGTGGATTTGCAGCAATGTATTCTTTAGCTAGAGCAGGTAAAATGATTGGGTCTGCACAAATGATTAGATTTATACAAAGAGACGAAATAACACACTTATCTTTATTTGCAAATATTTTTAATTCAATTAAAAAAGAATATCCTCAATTATTTACAGAAAAAGTTATTGAAAACATTAAACATATGTTTAGAGAGGCTGTAAGATTAGAAATTGAATGGGGTAAATATATTATTCAAGGTGGTATATTTGGTCTAAATGATAAGATCATTGAAGATTTTGTTAAATATCTTGCAAATGAAAGATTGAAAGCCATTGGTATGGGTAAATTATATCCTGAGATAGGAGATAATAATCCAATATCATGGTTTAATGATTTTTCTAAGCTTAGAGATATTAAAACTAACTTTTTTGAAGGTAATAATGCCTCATATTCTAAAGGGAGTTTGGATTTAAATGATTTCTAGAAGAGACTTCTTTAAATTATCATTATTAGCACTATCTTTAAGCTTTGTAGAAGCCTTAAATGCTTCTACAGATACAAACACTACAGAAGTAAGAAAAATTGCTGTAGGAGCTTCTAAGACAAGATCTAAAACAAGATCTAAAACAAGATCTAAAACAAGATCTAAAACAAGATATTTAAAAACTATTCGAAAAAGCAAAAATTCTTATTATATTTTGAAAATGTATAATCCAAATACTCAAGAAGTTTTGGTTTCTAGATTTCCAAAAAAAGGTAAAATTCCTAAAAGTGAACATAAAAAAATTTCTTACTTTCTAAGAGATTTTCATGCGAACAAAGTTAAAGAGATAGATTCAAAATTAATAAAAGAATTAGCTGAGTTATTAGAAAGAACGAAGCGTGGAAGATATTTAGTTGTTCATTCAGGATATAGAACAAAAAGAACAAATAAAATGTTGAGAGAGCATGGATACAAAACAGCTCGTAAATCTATGCATATAAAAGCCAAAGCTATTGATTTTCATATTAGTGGATATTCAGCTAAAAAGTCATATAAAATTGCGAATAGAATTCATTCAGGTGGATTAGGATATTATCCAGGTCAAAAATTTATACATTTAGATACTGGAAGAAAGAGAAAGTGGGTTTCTTAAAGAAATTCGCTTAACCTAAAAAGGTTAAACGAACAAGTATCTTAATACTTGTAAGTGATATAAGCTTTTGCTACGTCGTAGTCATACTCAACACCAGCTTCGTCTTCCATAGACACTGATTTGTATTCCGCAGTAAAAGCAACATGTTCCCATGGTTGATATTCAATACCTGCACCACCACCAAAACCATACGCTTGATATGTATCTGTTGAATTACTCATGATAGTACCAAAACCATAAACAGTAACTTGCTTATAGCGATAACCAGCTTCAAGATCTGCGTCTAAAACATAGATTTTATCTGTTACATTATCAAGGTCAGCCATACCAATAGTTGTTTTAAGACCTAGCATAATTCCGTCAGATAGTGCGTCTTCTGAAAAGAAATAACGACCACCAAGAACAAGATCATATTCAAGACCACTTTGTTCAGCCATATCGACCGAACCAGCACCAATACCTACAAAGCTTTGACCTTCTGCAGAAGCTGCAGTTGCACCTAGAGTTAATGCTGCAACTGCAGCCAATAATAACGATTTTAGATTTTTCATATTTAAAAATCTCCTTTTTTATTTTTTTAATTTGTTTCTACCAGTGTCATAACTGATACCGATAGATTACACTGTATTAGCTTAAAAATTTCTAAAAAATTAAAACTTTTCATGAAAATTTACAAATTTCTCACATTTACACTGTTCTGGACGCTTATTTTCTGATTTTCCAAGCTCTTCTCTGTCAATTTCTTCTAATTTTTCTTCATATTCAACAATAACAGTATCAGTCTTTAAAACTTTTGATAATTTTAAAACACCTGTTGTTTTTGTTGTATTTAAAGATAGCGTACCAACACCACCTCTAGATTGTTCATTTAATTTTGCAAATTTTAATATTCTTACAAAAGCATTTTCAGTAAATAGATAACAAAATTCTTGATCTTCAATAAATGCATTTAAAACAATCTCACCTTCTTTTAATTTTATAGCTCTTACACCTTTTGCAGAATTACCCATAAAGGAAACTTCATTAGAGGAGAATTTAATTGTTTTAGAGTTACTTGCTATAAATATTAAATCTTGTTCCTTATCTATAATATGAGTTCCAATTATATTATCTTCTTCATTTACACCAGAGTATCTTACACCTGATTTTCTTGTATTTGCATAAAAATTTTCAAACTTAGATTTTTTTACCAGACCTTTTTCAGTGAATGAAATAAGTATATCTTCTTTATTTGCTACAAATAAAGATATTATTTTTTCTTCAGATCTTAACTCAACAAGATTGTTAATATGAATACCCTTGTTTGAATTACTTATTTTATAAATAGGAATGTTAAAAATTTGACCCTGATTAGTCAATATTGATAAGTATTCTGTTGTATATGTTTCAATTACTTGTTGTATGAAATCATTTTCTACTAACTCTATATGTTTTGATTTTTCTACTTTTTTAATATATCCCTCTTTAGTATATTCTATAGAGCATTTTTCTTTAGGTATATCAAGAACGATATCTTCTTTAATTGAATTATCTATAAGTGTTCTTCTTTCAATTGAGAAGTCTTTTTCAATTTCTTCAATATCTTCAAGTAAATAATCACATTGTAAAGAATATGAAGCTAACATTTCTTTAGCATGTTTAATTGCATTTTTTAATTCTCTTTTTGTATTTAATAATTCATTTTTATTTACAGAGGTTAATTTAGATAATTTCATGTTTAAGATAGCTGTTGCTTGTTCTTTTGTTAATTCAAAGTTTTTCATTAAATTCTTTAAAGCAGTTTCAGAATTTCTTGATTTTTTTATAACTTCAATAACTTCATTAATTCTATCAAGACATATAATCAACCCTTCTATAATATGTAATTTTTCTTCTGATTTCTCTTTGATTGATTTAAATTTTCTATTAACAATTATAAATCTATGATCAAGAAATCTATTAGCTAGATCTAATAATCCATATTCTTTAGGTTCTTTTCTTCCTTGATCGTCAATATCAATTACAACTGTACCATATGATAGTTTTGTATCAAATTCTGTATTGTTAAAAATATAATTAATAACACCCTCTGGGTCCCAACCATTTTTAACTTCTATAACTATTCTAATATCTTCTGTTGATTGATCAGATATATTTGATATTGCTGAAGAAAATTTATTTTCTTTATCTTGTTTTAAATCTAAAATACCTTGAATTAGCTTTGGTTTTAATTTACCAAAAGGTATTTCTGTAATTACAATTAAATTTTTTCTCCCTTCTTTTTCTATATGATATTTAGATCTTATCTTAACAGAACCCTTTCCTGTTTCAACAATTTTTTCCCAATTATTTAAATCATAGACAATTCCTCCAGTCGGAAGATCTGGTCCTTTAACTATTTTTGTAAAATCTTTTATACCAAACTCTTTATTTTCTTTTCTGTATGAGATCATATTTTTTATTAATTCTGTTATCTCTTTAGCATTGTGTGGAAGAATAGAAGAATCCATACCAACAGCAATACTCCCCTTTAAAACTCCATTCATTAAAATTAATGGTAGTGTAGCAGGTAAAATTTCAGGTTCTGTTTCTAATCCGTCATAATTAGGTAAAAAATTAACTGTATTATGTTCAATATCTCTAAATAAAGAAATAGAATGTTTTGTTAATCTTGCCTCTGTATATCTTTGACTTGCAGGATCGTCACCGTCAATACTACCCCAGTTACCCTGGCCGTCTATTAACGGTAAATTATATTTCCATGGTTGAGACATATTAACCATGGCTTCATAAACAGCAATATCTCCATGAGGGTGTAAAGAACCAATAACTAAACCACTGATTCTTGCTGATTTTTTGTATGTGCCAGAATAAGATAAACCCATTTTTTTCATAAGATACAAAATTCTTCTTTGAGAAGGCTTCAATCCGTCACGAAGATCTGGAATAGATCTTTCTATAATTACTGACGCAGAATATAATAAGAAGTTTTTTGACGCTACAACAGAAACCTCAGCTTGATCTTCTTTATGAAAATCAACAGACAACATTTGTTTAAACATTTTCTCATATATTTCATTCTCATTTAAAATAACTTTTTCATTCATAGTTTTTACCTTTTTATATTTTTTGTATTTAGAAAATAATTAAAATTACCATTTGTTAAATAATGACCTTTTAAGTCTTTTATTAATTCTTCTTCGCTTGGATCTCTATCACCATACATTTCATTAATATACTCTTTCATAACAAAATAAATCGTTATATCTTTTTTATCTAGAATATATTCTATGTACTTTGCACCAGCAAATACAATTGGTCTTAAGTTTTCTTTCTGTTTATTTAACTCTTCTTCTAATATTTTCAATATTTCTATTTTTCTTCTAATTGTATCCATAAAAAGACCTCATTAAATCATTGTACTTAATTTTTCTTTTAATACTTGCGGAGTAAATGGTTTAACAATATAGTTATTAACTCCTGCTTTTAATGCCTTAATGACTTCTTTTTTACCACCCTCAGTTGTAATCATAATTATAGGTGTTTCTTCGTCTACAGCTCTAATTTTTTTAACTAACTCATAACCATTCATTTCTGGCATATTCCAGTCAGTCATAACAATATCATATTTATCTTGATTATATTTCTCCCATGCCTCAACACCATTTAATGCTGTATCAATATCTGAAATATTCAATCTTTTTAATGTATTTGTAATAATTCTTAACATTGTAGAACTATCGTCAACAACTAATATCTTCATATTAAAATCTCCATAAATTTTATTTTTTATTTTAGCTAAAATACGCTTTGAAAAATCTTAAAAAAAGTGAACTTTTAGGGAGAATATAAATGAACAATATAAAACAAGACAATAGAATTGAGTTGACTAAACTTATACAAGAAAAGTCAGATCACAACTTTAAATATTTTAAAGAATTAAAAAAAAGATATAAGATACCTATAGGTATAATATTGATAGAGTCAAAAAATAAACTATCATTAAAAAATATCATTAGATTATCTGATAACTATATAGATATAAAATATAATAACAAACATTATTATATTTGCTTTATTTTATTTGCAGGAATGAATGAATTATATACAGTTGTTAAAAAAATAGAAAATCATTATCCAGACACTTTTTTATATTTTGAAGATTTAGACGAGGATCTAAGAAAACATATACAAAACTTTACAGATACATTATTTTTTGATAATGAAGAAGATTTTTTAAAGTAAAAAATTAGATATAATAAAAATAAAAAAAGGTCTTTTGTATGAAATATTTTTTAATGATATCTATATTTATATCTTCATTATTTGCTGATTCTTTTGTTTTGAATGAGAAGACAAAAGAAAATATAAAATCAATTCAAACAAAAAATAATCTAATTGTAAATGTATACATTACAGAGAATATAAAAAAAGAATATATATTAAAACAAAATGATATAAAAAGTTTTTTTATATATTCTTTAATTGATTTAAATGATTCTATACATTCACCATATGCTTTTGAAATTATTGCAGACAATAAAATTGTTCGTTGCATAAAAAAAAGTAAGTTTGTAGTTGAATATCAGACTAATAGCTGTTCAATAAAAAGAGAAACAGAAAGTTTTTATAATAAAGAGGGAAAAGAGATTTTTTATACTTTATGTGAGATCTTACCTAAATAGAGCTTTCACCAGTCAAGCAGCATTGGAAGCTGCGAACTTAAGTTTGCAGAGGAAAATGCGAAGAAGCTTGACCTAGATAGAACATTGTTATATAATAAAAACATGAAAAAAAGAAACCATGTAACATACGATTGTCATTATCATATAGTTTGGACACCCAAATATAGAAAAGAGCTTCTAGTTGGAGAGATTGAAAAAGATTTGAGGAAGATTATAGAGGAGAGGGTAGAAGAATTAGAATGTCAAATAGAAGCACTAGAAATAATGCCTGATCATGTACATATTCTAGTAAATATTCCACCACAAATAGGCGTACATAAATTCGTAAAGAGTTGTAAGGGAAAAAGTTCAAGAGAATTGAGAAGTAAGTATAAAGAATTGAGAACGAGAGTACCAACATTATGGAGTCATAGTTATTTTTGTGCAACAACAGGTGGAGTAACCTTAAATAAAATAAAGAAGTATGTAGAAGAGCAAAAAATTGTCTAAAAAATACACACCAACATTCACATACACAATTGAAATAGACACAGAAAAATATCAAAAAGATAGACTAGAAAAGAGATTGAATGCTGCGAGAATATTGTATAACCAAGTATTGGGATATGGTATAGAAGGACTTAAAAAGCTAAGAAAAGACGAAAGATATAAAAAATATCTACAAGAAAAGAACTATAAAAAATTAGACGAATTGAAAGAGGGATATGGACTAACAAAAACAAAGTTCGAGGAATTCTTAAAACCGAAAAGATATAAATACCAACAGTTAATAGGATCAAATGTAGGACAGAAGATAGCGTTCAAGGCATTTCAAGCAGTGAGTGCTGATATGTATAAATTAAGAGGTAAGCCAAGATTTAAGGGATATGGACGAGTCAGGAGTATTGAAGGAAAGGCTAATACCGGAGGTATTAGATTTAAAGGTGGAAGATTTTTCATAAACAAAGAGGAATTCAGTTTAAAGTATGAAAAAAGTGAAAAACTTAAAGCATACGAAGAGTATGCACTATCCAAACCTTTAAAATATTGCCGAATAGTAAGAAAAGAGATTCGAGGTGAGTATAGATATTATTTGCAATTAATATTAGAAGGTGTACCTTATTTCAAACCTGAAAGAAAATGCGGCAATGAGATAGTGGGATTGGATTTGGGCCCACAAACACTAGCAATAACAACAAAGAAATATGCAAGATTACAGATATTTGCGTCAGAGTTAGAAAGAGAAAATAAGTTAGAAGGAAGAATACAAAGAAAAATAAATCGTAAGAAGAGGTTACTCAATCCAGAAAATTTTGAAGGCAAAAAACTAAAGAAGGGGAAGCATAAATGGAAAAGAAGTAAAAAACTTAAAAAGTTAGAATCTCAATATAGAGACTTAAAAAGAAAAAACAAAGAAAAACGAAAAGAGCTACATGGTAGATTAATCAAAGAGTTATTAGAGCTAGGAGTTAATTTTAAAATAGAAAAAATTAACTACAAAGCTTGGCAAAAACTTTTTGGTAAGTCTATTGGAGCAAAAGCTCCGGGGCTTTTCATAGAATTACTACGTCGCAAGGCTGAGAGTGCTGGCGGTGGAGTATATGAATTTTCAACATTTCAAACCAAACTATCACAGACTTGTGTCTGTGGTAGAGTGAAGAAAAAAAGTCTATCTGAAAGATTGCACATATGTGAATGTGGTGTAAAAATTCAAAGAGATTTGTTATCTTCTTATTTGGGGTTGTTTGTTGAAAATGATCAACTGGATATTGGTAGTGCTTGTAAGCACTATCCTAGGTTTGAACAACCTAGTAGAGCAGCGATCCATAATTTATTAGATTCGAGATTGCCTTTGGCAACATTTGGTCTTTTGAAGTCCGAATTAGAGAATCAGCTGCTTGAACTCTAAAAGGAACCCAGACCGCAACTTTTTGCTACCCTGGTATTACTTTTAGAACCTGCAAGTTTCAACTTGCGGTAGTTCAGTCTATTTAGAATCTATACTCCACACCGATATTAAATTCATGTGCATTTTGTACAACACCGCTTAAAGACATTCTTTTATCGTCTCCGTCAATTTGATATTCGAAATCATAGTTTTTATAATGATACATATATCCTGTATTTACATACATATTTTCAACTGGTGTATCCCAATTAAGTGCAAATCCAAGATTAATTTCAAAAACGTTAGTATCTTTAGTATATACACCTGTATAAGACCCCATTTGGTAGTCACCTGTTACATAACTAATGTTTGTAACATTAGAACTTAAAGAAACTGAATCACCATTATTAAACTGTTTACCAATACCAGCTCCAAAATCAGCTCTCAATCTAAACATATCATTGATTTTATCAGAATAGAATTGAGCACCAATTCCAACAATGGCTTCATTGTTTTTCTCATTGTCATGAATTGTTACATATGTATAAATTGTTCCTTTTTCAACATATTTTGCACCTGTTTTTGGATAATGTAAGCCAAGTTTAATAGTTAATGCTGTAGAATCTCCTCCAACAATATTAGAAAGAGGTTCAACATTTAATGCTTTATCGTCTTCAACAAGAAATTGACCAACTGATACTTCAACATAATCTTTATATTCTGCAGCTTGAATAGCTGAACTCATTGCTAGGATAGTTGTTAAACTTAATAAGATTTTTTTCATTTTTATAAATTCCTTTTTATTTTTAAATTCTTTAAGCCTGTTAAATTTAATTTAAGTTTTTGGCTGCATGTATCATAATATCTTTTTACTTAAACAATTCTTAAAATATTTAAGAATTAATATATATTTAAGTTATTCTTTTGTATAATATAAAAAACAAAGGAGAAAAAGATATGTTATACCCTGCACTCGTAATGAAAGTTGTGTCATTTTTAGATAAGGAAGGTAAGTCACATAATAAACCTATTAAAGATTCAAATTTAGTAAAAGTTCAGCTAGATACAGGAGAAGTTAAAGTTATTGAATATGTCTCAAATAATAAAGATATGAATTCTTTATATGATTATTTGTATGATAAGGCTTTAAAAGCTGTTAAAAAAGACAAAGTAAAAAGTGGTATGACAGATTTAATGTTTTCTTCTGACCCAAAAGTTATTGAGGCTATCGCAAAAGAAGAACTAAATTATCCAAATGATCCTAAAGCAAAAAATAAAGCTGTTGAGTCATTAGTTAAAAAATCAATTTTAAATAAATCATTAATCAAAGCTGGTTCTATTATTAGATCTGCTTTTGCTGATTCTTATAATAACAATATTCCTAAAATTAAAGCTATATATGTTACTCAAGATATGAATACTGGTAAATATAAATATTCTGGTACAGGAATTTATTTTCATGCTGCAACATATAATCAAATACCAATTGAGCTTATCAATATTAGAAATAAAGAAGGTCAAGCTATTGGCTATACAAAATTAGTAACTTCAAATTTAATTAATAAAGAGCAGATAAATTATTTAATAGATCATTCTATAAGAACATTGAGACAAAAAAGTTTTATTCCTGGTTTTAATTCTTATGGTGTAAAAGATCAACATTTAAAAAGTATCTATATGGAATTAGAATCTATTAGAAAAAATAAAGATAATGTTGATATTAATAGAGCGATTCTACTTTTAGAACAACTAAAAGAGTATTTAAATAATAATCCTGCAGCATTTAAAGAATTTAAAATGGAATTACCTATTTTGTTACCATTAGAAGATTTTTCAAAAGGTCTTTTAACTGTTTCTGAAGATTCTGGTAAATCTCCTTTTCAAATGTTTAAAGAAGCTTTTATTAATTTAAATTATTCAAAAGAAAATCCAGACATTAAAAAGGCACTAAAAGATTTTGTTTTAAAATCATTTATTATGAGAGTAATAAATGGATCTTTAGATATGAGGTTATTAACAACTTATAATATACCAAAGGGCGATTTGTTTGGTAATAGTGATTCCTGGGGTTATATGCATAACAATATAGATTATTCTAAAGTAACAATATCAAAAAAAGATATAGATCTTATCAAAATAGAAACAGATAAATTTTTATCTCAATTGAAAGGTGTTTAAATGTTATTTAATCAATTTGAAGTCACTAATGAAGAGTATTTTTTAGGGATAGATCAGTCTATCTCTAATACAGGTTTAACCTTGTTAAAAAAAATAAATGATTATGAATATAAAATAATAGAATCTAGAGCTGTATCAACTCCTACAAGTTTAGAAACTGAAGATAGAATTTTAAGAATAAAACAATCTGTATATGAAATGATTAGTGATATTGATAAAAACAATTTATTTATATCAATTGAAGGTCTTGCTTATGCACCTGGTAATACCAATAATAGAGCTATGCTTTTTGGATTGTTTTTTGTATTGGTTACAAGTTTTTTAGAAAATGAAATTAAATACAAAATTATTCCACCTACAACATTAAAAAAGATTTTCACTGGATCTGGTAAAGCAAAAAAACCAGAAATGTTAGAAAATACTCATGAAATTGAACAAATTACTTTAAGTGAGTTAACTGGTATAAAAATAAAAGCAAAAAAATTTGAAGATATTATTGACTCTTTTGCATTAGCTAAGGTAACATTACAAAAACTGATTTAAAGAGAGGTTTTTTATGAAATTAAATTTGACAAAGAAAAATATGTTTTTAGCTAAAATTTTATTTTCAATGATATTTATTACATATTTTATTTTTATAATGATATTTTCTTTTTCAGCTGCTATAGTTGTTGCAACTATAGTTTCAGTGTTTGAAATATTGGCTTTTGTGAAATATCTTGTAAGTAAAGATAAAATTGAAAAAATTCATAAAAAGCAAAAAATGTATAATAGAGTATTTCAAGAAGAGGAAAGAATCTTTAATTCTATTGAAGATCTTGAGTCTCATTATGAAAATATAAAAATATTTTCACCTGAAACAGATAGCTGTTTAAAGTTTATGAAGTTTAATACATACAATATAACAAAAAAAGAATTGAAGCAAAGATATAAAGAACTGGCTAAAATTTATCACCCAGATAAAGAGAATGGATCGACAGAGTTAATGCAAAAATTAAATGAATCTTACAATGAAATTTATAGAAAAATAAAATAGTTCAAAAATCCTAATATTTATGTTATTATTTGATATTTAAATAAGAGGTAAAGCATATGTTTAAAAAATATTTAAACTTAATATTAGGATTTACATTAATATTCAATCAAACTGCATTAATGTCTGCAGATTTTGTTGGTATATCAGTTGATCAACGTGCACAAGAAATTTCAAATATGATTTTGTATAGTGATCAACCTTCAGACCTTCCAGTTGCTGGTATTTCTGAGTATTTTGACAAAGAAAATATTAATTTAATTAAAGATATGGACGTAAGTCAATACGACGGAATGAAAATATTCGCTGGCTATGGTATTTTTGATCAAGAACAAGACAATTGTCAATATATTGGTGTTCCAGGTAAAACAGATCAAGATTTTATTAATGATTTTAATGATATTAATAAATACAATTATCATTCATATGGTCTTTATAAAAATCGTGTTACTTTTGATCAATGTTTTGCTATTACTGCTGAATATGGTGGATATCCAGTGATTCCAGATTCTTCTTCTGAAAATTATTTTATAAAAAGAAATTACTCTAGTAATGATAATATTTGGGTAGGAGTTTATAGGGATTCTTGTTCTGATATATATAAGAATGCAATACAAAGAACACAATTTTTTACTAATTTTGCTCAAGAAAATGAAGTTTGTTCAGAATACAAAAAACATTTATCTATGAATGAATATGGTAAATGGGAAAAAGTAAGTAAAGATCAAATTTTTTCATGTGTTGTAGAATGGGATTCAATAGACTACACAAGACCTATTAAAGTTTGTGCTCCATGGTGGAAAGTTTATAGAGAGTATCAAAATAATGATATAGGTCTTGTTTCAGAAAGAGAGCTAAAGAGAATTAATCAAGCAGATATTCCTGCACAATTAAATATTTGTATTAGATATGACGATAAGGCTGTTGAAGCTCAAAATACAGCAACACCAAGAGACGTAACGTGTACAACATATTATTCAGCAACAATTGCTCCAGAGTGTTTATTTGATTCTCACCAAGAACAATGTTTTGTTGACGAATGTGGTGGATACATTAGAAATGCTTGTAGATTAAAATTTAAAGAAGTTACAGGTAAAGGTTATGTAAAAGGTCAAGTTATTTCTAATGGGCAAAAAGTATCTGTAAGAGTTAAAGATCAAGTTGAAACAAATGTATTTACTTGTCCAGCTTCACCACCGTCTAACAAACTATGTTTAGATAGTGCAAATGTTCTTATTTTTCCAAAAGAGTGTCCTGGTTCAAATTGTGAAGCATTAAAAGAGTGTTTATATGGTGCTGTAACTGACGCTGACGTAAACAATTGTGAAACTCAATATACTTGTGAAAAAATATATGCAATTAGAGATATTCCACCATTGTTAGACGAAAATGGAAATGTTTTAAAACTTTATGGCAAATGTAATAATGGAGATATTTTAGAATTTGATCCAAATATTTTAGATAAAGAAAAAAGAACTTGTTTAGAATATGAACAAATAGAAGTTACTAAAAATATTAAAGAAAAGTGTATAACAAATAGAAATTTTACAGATCATGAAGTTAATGTAGCTTTAAATGAAGTTGATATTTATCAAGATAATGAAAATTGTTTAAGAATTGACACTGTTGAAGACAGTCAAAGTGTTACACCTGTTGATTTAAGCATTACAGCTAATAACTACTTTAAACATAAGATTTCTCAAGTTTATACAAATAAAGATCAAGAAGTTATTTTTGCAGGTGGGTCTGATTCTTATATGTTAGACCAAATGAATGCAGGTAGAACAGATTACAATTCTCAAAATGATACAACAATTGACGAATCAGCAACAAATTGTACTGTTGATCTAACTTGTTCAACATATATTAGTTCTGAATTTGCTACTAGAAATCAAGCTATATTATTAGATAGCACTGGACCAGATCCAAAAATTGGTAAAATATTATTTGAAACTGATAGTACACCTTATTCTAAAATATATGACATGAATTCTACAGAGTGTAACACATATGCTACAGATCATGGTTTTAATTCTTATGTTGTTAATAGAATTAGTGGTTATGAGGCGTCAACAGATAGAGATTATTGTATTTTTAAATATAAACAATATACACCAGATTCTCAATATAGTGAAATTAAATTAGCTGGTGACGAAATTAATTATGTATTAAAAGGTGATACAACAAAAAGAGATTGTTTAAGTTCGGCTATCTGTTTACAAGGTTCATTTAATGAAGGTTCATATGGGGCAAGTTATGACTCAACAGCAACATGTTCTGTTGTAACAGGTGAAACCCCAAGTGAATATATGGATTATTTAGTTGACCAATCAGATTGTGAAGTTCCACAACCTATAACATTAGATAGTAATTGTGAGCCAAATGTTGTTAAATCTTTAATTCATACTGAGTTAAATGGATTTGAATCAATTATTGCATTTGAAGATTATATTACAGGTACTTTTGGATATTATTCAAATTTTATTACTAAATTACCTGTATCTAATAGAGTAAGTGTTACAACAGACGAAATAACAACAGCTAAAGCAATCTTTCCTTTAGTTGATCTATCTAATATTTCTGATTATCAAAGATATGTTTCAAATATTGTTCATACTTCATATAGAAGTAAAAAGGTTGATACTTTAGGTCAAGTTGTTATTGGTGCTTCAACAGGTGCTGGTGTTTGGGCTTTAGGACCAGGTGGTATTGTTGTTGGTGCAGTTGCATTTGTTATTATTGCATTAATTACACCTTCAAGACCTATGGATTCTCAATATCAATCATGGTATATCTATAAAAATGTACCAACAGCATATCATTCAAGATTTGAAAATAGAAAAGAAATATTATCAACAATTAATGTTGGTTATGCGAATTCTATTACGGGTGGTGCTAATAATTGGTTATATTTAAGTGGTAATTACAATATTCCTAAAATGGACCCTGGAATGTTTACAGCTACATTGTTAAATATAACAAACACTAAAAAAATGACTTTAAAATGTTCTGGTTATGACGATAACAATATTAACAAAATGATTCACCCTGCTGAAAATGGTCCAATTGGTGGATATCCAAGCTGTAAATGGTATAATATTTGGTGTGAAAAATCGTCAACATTTATATTTGATCCAACAGCAAGTGTATCTAAGACTGTAAATACAGTATTTTCTGGGGCTGACGAAACAGTGACATTCTTAGTGCCATATCAAGATAATTTTGTTGTAAAAGCTTATGATAAATATGATAATATCATAGGTACAGTTGAATTAACTAGTGATTCATTTATTAATATGACTAGTGACGATCAACTTAAGTTTGCTCAAGTTAAATTTGGTCATGATATGCAATTAGCTTCTGGAATAAATGAAACTAATGCATGTAGAACAGACTATATGGTTGAATGGGGAGGTGGAGTATCTGGTGCTTATCATGAAAATAGTGATACAGGTACAAACTCTAATTGTATGAAATCTAATGATACTTACGTTGGCGATCATTCAGCTGTAAAAATTACAATTGAGCCTGAAAATTTAGAAAATGCAGTATTTACATTTAAATTAGCAAGACCTTTACCTTTTGCTAATAGAGTGTTTATTGGTACATTAGATAAAATGCAGGTAAGAAAATATCGTTGTTATGAAGATTTCCAAGAATGTAATGACGAAAATTATGGAGAGGTTCAATAATATGAAAAAAATAATTTTATCAAGTTTATTATTTACAAGTCTTTTAGTTGCAGAAGCAACTAAAGTCTGTACTGTTGAGTCTGTTGTTGAATACAATCCTGTTGGTGATACGAGAGGTAATACTGTTTTATCAAAAAAAGAAGTTGTTAGAGATTGTAATGTTACAGAAACTATTAATGGTGAATGTATAAAGTGGCAATATAATAATGAGAGAACTTCTATTCCAATGGAAGCTTATAATGGGTTTGATACAAGAGATTATGGTGATACAATAGGTCAATTCTTTGCTGCTGCTGGTGCATATGATCAGTTAGAACATTTATGGTCTGGATTTAGAGGTCATTGTATTAGTGGTACTTTACAAGATTTTGATTGGGTATCAGATCCAATGTTTTGGGGTTCTTTAGCTATGGATTATTTAATGGCTGGTGGAGAGGCTGGATTTGTTAGTGACGGCTTAAATAGTGTTGCTACTAAAGCTGGATCTACAGTAATGTCTAAAGAAGTTGCAAATAAAGTTGTTGTAAATGAGGTAAAAAAACAAGCAAAAACACTTACAAAACAAATGGTTACTTCTGCGTTAGATAAGGCAGCTGCGAGTCTTGGAAGGTGTATGATAGGTGGTGCTGTAAATCTTGGTTTTGCAACAGCTGAATATTTAAGTGACGGTGCAGGAGATATGGACGAGTTTTGTAATCCAGTTGACGAAATTTGTAATGAGAATGAAACAGTTAATGATCAATCAGATATCATGACTATGGACTATCAACAATTTCAAGACCTAAGAGATTCATATGAGGCTGAAGGTGAAGATATTGAAAAGTATATTGAAATTCTTGACGACGGAATGGATACAGGTGTTGTAGCATATAGAATGAAAACAATGGACGAAACACCAGGTATAGAAAATATGAATAATGAAGAATTGGAAAAAATAAAAAAGAAATTTAAAATGTATCAAGCTGGAATTTCTATAGCAACAACAGCTGGGAAACTAGGAGCTTGTGCAATGGGTTGGTCAGATCAAGGCTCTGTTGGTCAATCTTCTGCTCACCCAAATGCAACAGGTCAAAGAGCAGATATTGAAAGTGGTTTAAATGCTGCTATTAGTATTGGTACTGGATTTATACCACCTCCAGCAGGACCAGCAATTGGAGCTGCATTAAAAGTTGTTTTAGCTGTGGCAACTTCTTTTCAATCAGTAGACACATGTTCTTCTGAAGAAGACGCTCAAAGACAAGGATCTAGACATGAGAAAACACAAAAGGCTTTACAATTTAATTTATGTAGACCTTTATATGATACTTGTGAAGACGAATGGATTTGGGGTGGTTGTTGTTTAACTGCTTATGAGTATTGTTGTTATGATCAATTACTTACAAAAGTATTAGTAGAGCAATTAAAAGCAGAACTTGGAAGAGACTGGTCTAATTGTACTGGTATATCTTTAAGAGATCTTAATTATGTATCATTTAGACAGTGTACGGCCTCTGAAATGGCCGACGGATTAGACGGGGCACACCAATATGGATTAGGTTGGAATCCAAAAGACGCATTTCAATATAAACATAAATGTATGGATTTAACAGAATTTAAAGATTATTTAAGAGATATTATTGGTGAAGAAATTGACACAAGTACATTTGACGATTATTGGAATAATCTAATGTCTACAGATCCTATTTAAGGATCTGTTTAAATAGCCAAATCATTATCAATGTAGCTATTTGAATTTATGTATGAGGCTGTTGGTTTATGAAATTCAACAAATGCAGTACCAATTTGTCCTGATCTATTTTTAGCAACAATTATTTCTGCTGTATCAACTTCAGAATTTTTTAACATTAATAATGCTTCAGCTATTTCCTGCGAATCTGGCTTTTTCTTTAACTTCTCCTTTAATTCTCTCTCTAAATAAACGGCTTCACGATACAAAAATAAAATAATATCAGCGTCTTGTTCAAGTGCTCCAGAATTTCTAAGGTCTGACGACATAGGTCTTTTATCTGTTCTCTCTTCTAAAGATCTATTTAATTGAGATAATACAATAAATGTTGAACCTGTTTTTTTACCAAGTCTTTGTATCATATTGGAAGCTTCTGTAACTATTTCATTTTCAGACTTATTATTTGATTTAGATTGAATTTTTTGTATGTAATCTATAATCACAATCTCGGGATAAAATCCGTGTTTTTTTAAATAATTTTCTACTGCAATCTGAATATCAGCAGCAGTTACCTTAATATTGTCTGAAAAATCTTCTATCTCTAATCCAGAATTTTCTAAAAATACAGAAGCTTCATACAATGCTTCTATATTCTGATTGATATCAATACCGTTTACAGTATTATCTAATGTTAATTCTGAATTAATTTTAGGTATTAATCTTGCAACTAATTGTTCTGCTCTCATTTCAATAGAACAAACCAATACATTTTTATTTTCTTTAATTTTCTCTGCTGTAATATCTAATGCCAGAGACGTCTTACCCATTGACGGTCTAGCACCAATAATCACATAATCACTAGGCTTCATTCCTTTTAAAATCATATCTAATTGTTCTAACCCAGTTGAATGACCAACCATACCCTCATAAGCTAAGCCATTATCAATATTTTCTTTTAATAAAGAAATATTCTTTCTAAAAGTCTCAAATGGATTTTTCTTGATTTTTTTACTTTCAATCTCATTCAAAATATTTTTTATTTCGTCTGTTATTGTATGAATGTCTTCAATTGAAGTAGTGTCTGTTTTTAATTTATTTGATTTCTTATACTCATTCCAGATATTTTCAATTGCCTGTGTATAAAACATTTGTTTTAATGTTTCAATTGAAAATATTTTTAACTGTTCTTCAATATAGTCAATAGGATATAGTTCAATTTTATGTTTCTGTATGAATTGTTGAGATAAATCATATTGAGACAACCCTGTTTCTATGTTTTCTTGTAAAAATAATAAATATCTAGATATATCTTTATTTAAGAACATTTCTTTTCTTATTGGTAAGTTTGTTATATCCTCTTTATTGAAGAAGATAAGTGTTGCTATCATTATTTCTAAATTCATTAAAAATAACTCCTTATTTGTTTAATGAGTTATTATATTAAAATATATCTTTATTTTTTATTAAATTTTAAATCTTTTTTAAATCTAAAATCAAATATAATTCTTCATTGTATTTTATATATGAATTTTTATTGCTTTTTATTTCTTCAAAGTCTTTGACTATTATTATTTGATCTATTGGAATCAAATATTCTCTATCTTCCTCTTTTATGAAAACATAAAAATCATGTCTTTTATATTTTTCATTAAATATGTATTGGTCTACATTAAATACTGGTATAATACTGGATCTAACTACAGCCACCTCTTTAATTTTTTCCTCAAATATATTTGTAAATGTAAGTTCTTTTTCATTTAGTATTGATTGTATCAAATCAGCACTCATAGCAATATTTTTATTATTTATTTTTGTAAGAATGTATTTTTTCATTTTTTATTTTCCTGTATTGTTTTTTAAGAATTATACAATATTTTTCATTATTCATTTTTTTGTTTTTTAGATATAATTATAAAAACTTAAAGAGGTGTTTATATGAAAAAGATATTTATATATTTATTATTATCAATATCATTAATAGCTTCTTCTTTCGAAGATTCTGTAAAAATTGATCAACTAATAAATGACAATACAATTAAATATATTTTTAAAGATTTTGAACCTGTTACTGGTGAAAAATTAAGATTGTATGAAATAAAAAAAGATAAAAACTTAAAAAAAGCTTTATATCAATTATATTTTGATTATGAAAAAAGTAAAATTAAAATTTATGTTCCTAAAAAAGCTGAAAGTGTTTATCTGAATATTGAACTTCCGAAATATAAAGAGGCTTTAAACAATTTATATAAAAGTGATTCAGTATATGCTGCATGGATTGGTGCAACTTTAATTCATGATAGATTAATTGGTTTTGATCAAGGTAATAAATTTTCTGATCAATCTTTACAAGACTTGGTTAATAGATATTATCCAAAATTTTTAACAATCTTAAATAAAAATAATATTTGTTATGGTTATTATTTAACTGAACAATATTTTAAAAGATATAACAAAAATCATAAAAAATACTTAAAATATTTAAACAAATCATACAAAACTTGTATGAAACAAAATGTTCCAGAATGGCTAAAACAAGAAGTAAAACTTGAATATTTCCAAAGAAAAGCTTATGAGAAATATAAAGCTAAAAAGAAAAAAGAGGTTAAATAAATGAAAAATATTTTAATAGGCTTATTATTGATTACAACAACAATTTTCGCTTCAGAATTAAATTATAATAACTCTTTAAGAATTGAAGCTAAAGCAGGTCCATATTATGATTTTGGTGTTTGTGGAAAACAATATGATATAACTGAACCTGATATGTATGAGATAATAATAAAAGGTGTTCAAGAATTTCAATCAAAAGAAAATTTAGAAAAACTAAAAGAACAGGTAAAAGAGATTGTAAAAAAGAAAGCAACATTTAAAACTGATAAGCAATATTGTTCAAGAACATATGAATATCCATGGCATGACGATATATATACATATAAAGAAGATATCAAAAATCCATTTGGTAGAATTATTAAACATAAAGGAGAAAAAAGCTTAGTTCCTGCTATTCAGGGTGAAAGAGCTTTATGTTTTGTAGACGGTAAAAACTGGAAATCATTAATTAATCAAGTAAAGTTTATGCAAAAAGAAACAAATGGAAAATGTATTTATATTGTTCAAAATAGAGACGTTAGAGATCTATGGAAAAAATTTAATGGTTATGATTTTTATCCAGGTAGTGAAAATATTTTAGAAAGATTTAAAGTTGAATGTTTACCTGCTATAATTAAAATGAAAGGTTCTCAGAATAAAGAGATTTTTTATTCAATAGAACAATTTAAAAATTAAGAGGTATATTTTTATGAAGAAGATATTAATAATTTTAAGTTTATTTGTTAGTTATACAACTTTAAATGCTGACTTATTAAATACAGGCACAACTTCAACAAGTGCGACAACAGTTAGTCAGGTTACAACTAGTGCAGGTACAACTTCAACAAGTGGTATAACAACGTCAACAACTTCTGGGACAACAACATTAAGTGACGACGCTCTAAATGCTAAAAGAAGTGGTGCTTTAAAAATTCCAATTAAAAATTTAATAGAAACTACAGAATGGCCTTTAATTATGAGAGAATTTGAGATAGGAATGGAAGCTGGTCATTGTGGAACAGGTATACAGTATGCCGTTGGATTAAAAGCTCATATGGTTGAATTTGTTGGCTATTATGAAAGAGTTAATAGACCTTTAAATTTTTTATTTATGGATATTTCACTAGACGCTAATCCAGTTAAAAGTAATACACCTAGAGAATCAAATGATAATGCTGATACACCTAAAACACAGGTTACAAATGCACACTATATAAAATTTCCATTGCTTGGAATGATATTTAAAAAGAAATTAGCTTTTTGGTGTTTACAGACAGGTGTTATAGATATCCCTTATTTATCTGAGTTTGATATGACTTATAAATATGATTATATGAATATGAAAATGATACCTCAAATGATTGCTATGTTTTCGCCTGATACTTTAATCGGAACTATTTTTGATTGTGTTGCTACAGAAACAGCAGCTGTATTAAATGGTAATGCTTCTGCTACAGATATGAGTTATGACGAATTTGATACATATGTTGATAGTGCAAAGGCAACAAGAGATAGTATAGAAGGTACAGATAGTGGTATTGACTCTTATAATAGTGAGAATCCAATGGGTACACTAGACAAAGTAAAAACAGGTACTCTTGACGTAGTTAATGGTATTAGAGTTTCAATGTATTATGTGGACGGTTGTAATGGATTTAGTCCTGTTGGAGGATATCAAGACGGTAATGATCCAATTGTTGAAGCTCATAATGATTTTCATGGAATGTCCAATATTTTACAAGGAGCTTCTTTAGTTGTAAAAGGTGAATCTGTATTTAAAAAACAGACAAATTTTTCTTATTTAAGAACACCTGGAAATAGAGATCAACCTTTACCTGTTGACACTATGTGTGAACCTAAAGCATTTCCATTACCAATACCGTCTCAATTCGGATTGCAATTAGCATACCCAACTGTTGGTGAAGTTAAAGAAATAGGTCAAGACGGTATTACAACTTCTACTGCCAAAAATGTTCCTGGTAATAAAGGTGTTGTTTTTGTGTTGTGGGAAAGAAGAGACTATTATGCATTTGCATATTTTTGTCCTGGATATAAATCAGATAAACAATAGGAGAACAAATGTTAAAAAAAATTATATTATCAATATCTTTATCTTTAAGCTTATTTGCTTTTGACGCTCAAGATTATTCTTATATGTTAAAAGATCATGTTAATGATAATGGTGAGGCTAAAAATAAATCAGAAATAATTAAAGAATTCGGCAAAATAAATAATAATGTAAATTATGATTTTGCTAAAGATTTTGAAAAAAAGTATGTTAATAAATTTAAAGGTATGTCTTATGAACAGGCTAAGCAATATGTTGAAACATTTTATAAGCCAAATGAGTTTTTAACAAAAGAAGAATCATTAACTTTACTTGATTATGTTTTTAGTGTAAAAAACTTTAATAAAAAATATTCTCAAGATTTTATTTTGTATTTTACAACTTAATCTGTTCCAAAAGACTCTATGGCAAATATAATGTTGTCATTATCTGCTTTACAAGAAGAGGGTATAAACATTGAAATGAAAGAATATATGACTGGACCTTCAGATAATTTACAAACATATTTATATGATTGGAAAGATTATATAAATCAATATCCAATAAAATATCAGAATAATATTGTTAGAAATTTTCATTTGAAGTTTGATCCTAGATTTTTTAAAGTTTATGAAATTAAAAAAGCTCCTGCTATGGCTTTGGCTCATTGTCAATCTATGTATCCAGAACCTAAAACATGTAAGATTGATTATTTTATTAGAGGAGACGTTTCATTACTCACTTTTTTTGATAAAATATCTAAAATGGATAAAAGATATATTCCATACAAAAAAATATTAGAATCTAAAGGAATTTATAAATTAGATAAGGATTCTAAATAAAGAGGTTTAAAATGAAAAAATATATATTAATAAGTACAATATTAAGTTCATTCTTATTTGCTGATACTATTCCAACAACAGTTAGCAATACAGTTTCACCTGTAATGGTTGACGATACAAGTGCACCAATTGACGCTAATGGAAATATTATATCTACTGACACTAATGCCTCTTTAATTGGAGACGATACTTTACCAGATAGTAATATTGATAGAGGGGAAGTAATTTCTGTTGATCTTGGTGATAGTAATATTTATGTTGGTATTGACGAATCAGGTAATAGGGTAGTTTATAATGCTGACGGAACAATTTATGACCCAAACGCTGAAGATAATGAAACAATTTCAAATTATACAGCCGTGCAACAAGAATATATAAACAATTACTTAAATGGTACTCAAGACGCAAATCAAACAATCGAAGATCTTGTTGTGCAAAATGCTGAAGATTATAAATTTAAGCAAAAACAAATAACTGCTGCTGATCAGGTTGAAGGTACAATAAATGAAAGAAAAACATATTATTTAAGTGGAAGAAGTGTACCAGGTGAAGGTCAGAACATTGTTTCTATTTTTAATACTGATATTAATAATTTAGAAGCAAAAAGAGCAAATGGTGAAGAATTAACTGACGCAGAAATTGCAGAATTAAATGCAACTAAATTTTATCAATCAAATGTTTCTTATTATAAGAATTTTGATACAAAAAAAACTATGGCCCAAGAAAATACTACAGCATTAAGTAATGCATATAAAGATCTTGATACAATTCAAACAGAGTTAACAGCAATTATTAAATCTGGAAAAATTAAATGTCAGATTACAAGAAATTTAATGCCAACATATTATTGCCCGATCAGTGGTAAAGAAGGATTAAGATTTCCTGCAAGTTCTGTTGATAGTTTGAAAGTTGATATGCAGGACGTTTTAGATCGTTGTAATGAATTCTGTGTGTCAGAACCAGGTGATTATCCTGTAATTCAAGATAAAATAATTGAAACAACAGAGATTGATACAGGATTTACAGAAAAAGAGATCTTTCCAGATTTTGAATTAGATAGTGAAAACATAACTATTAATACAAATGGATTAATACCTTTAGGTCAAATATCTTTTACTGTTTCTGTTCCAAAACCTGAAGATAAAACTGAAGAAGAATGGAATGAGATTTTAAAAATTTATAAACCAGTATTTAAATTCTCTATGACGTATACGACAAAAAATGAAAATGGTGATATAGCTGTAAATTCTTTATTTAGAAGAACTCCATTGTATCTATCTTCTACTGAACAAGTATTTACGTTTCCTGTTCAAGTTGTTGGATTAGATTATAATATCAAAATTTACAAACCTTTTTTCTATAAGATAGGTGACGACATTAAGTTTAAAAATGAAGGTGGAAAAATTATATTGAAAAATATTGAAACAAAATATATTTCAGATAGTCTATGGTACTGTTCAGTTAAACAAACTGTTCAATTTAGAAATGAATGTTATGATCCAGATAACAATACAAAACAATTCTCTATTAATGGTCAAGATATTTATGTTTGTAAAGATAGAGCTCATAAAATAGGTCCTGAGCCAACATGGGGTGGTTTTTACACTAAAGAACAGGCTGAAGACGCTTGTATTATTCAAGAACCTTGTTTACCAAGATATGTTTCTTCTGACGCAGCTGACGCAACAACAGTTTATAAGTCAACTATTAATTGTGTTGACGATCCATTAAATAAAGAATGTTCAGACGATCTTTGTGAACAGTTATTTCAAGATCAAAATAAAACAATATTAAATGAATATTATGTAGAGCTTGACAAAAAAGATAATGTTAGAACTAGATACTCTATTAAAAATGGTTCACCAACTGGTATTTTAAGACCAAAGATTAATTTTGACGAATTATCAAATGTTTCAGATTATAGTAAGTTATTTGAATCTGAAGAAAAAGACGCAGCATATTTAGCAATGTTAAATAATTTAACTTTTAATAGAGATAAATATAGAATTGGTGAGGAGTCTCCAGCGAAAACATTTTACAATATTGCAGGAACTATAGATAATCCTATTTTAGAGGCTAAGTTAAAACCAGCTTCTTTTGATTATGGTTCTGACGACGATATGTATGTATATGGGGTATTAGTTATGGATCACTTTTTTGAGCCATTATATGGTTCTTGGTATATAGACGGTCATAATATTATTGTTTCTGACGGTACAACACAAACATATACAAATTTAGACCCATATGTTAATAATACGGCTAGTGTTTCAAGCACAACAACAGTGAACACAGGAACAAGTGTTTTAAATATATTAGAGCCAACAGCTTCTGGTACAAATCCAGTAGGAACAGAATTACCTTCTGTAAGATTTATGGATAGAACATATGCAATAAAAACAGGTCCTGAAAATCAGAATTGGCAAGTATTTAGAAGAATTAAAAATTGGAAGTTTGAAAATACATATAATGAAGCTTATATTGACGAAAATGGTGAAGCTAAAATTAGAACAAAAGTTGAATGGGTTGAGATTCCAGCATATACAAGTGATAATATTGAAAAATATGACGTAACACTTGGAGATTATAGTTCTTATGATTATCAAAGTGAAAAAGCACCATATTTTCAAACAACACATTTTCCAAAAGATCAAGACTTTTTCTCTTTTATCTTGACTAATAGTATGACTCAGACATATCTAAATGTTCCTGGTGGATTGATTAGAGATCAAGAAGGTATTAATCATAATACTTCATATAAGAGACTATATAATGTTCCATTTTCAAGTAAAGGACATGATTCTTATATTAGAAATGCGACATATTACTTAGTTTATGGTGATCATAAAATGACATATGAAGAGATTTTAGAAGAAATTGAAGGTCAAGACTGGAAAACAAATCCTATTATGCCTTATGAATCAAAATGGGGTGTATATGAGGTCATTAATAGCTTTAAATACAATTATAGACTATCTGGAGACGAAGAGCTTAATAATGGTATTAGAATGATTAAAAAAGGTACTCCTGACAAATTAACATTATCTGTGGACTGGGAACCAAAAATCAATGAAAAGGGTAAAAAAGCATATAAATTTGTATTCTTATATAATGACACAACTTTAAATGGAGATTAAAAGTTGCGTCATTATTTAAATTTAGTTATAATAAAATAAAAAAAAGAGAGGTTATTTATGATATTTAATAAAGTTTTACCAATTGCTACACAAAAGCATTTGACAGAAGAACAAAAAGAAGAATTAAGAGAGAGTGGTATAGATTATTTTGTAGAGAATTATTTTTTAGATAAAGGTGTTCTTATTGAAGATATTATTTATCCAGAAAACTCAACTGTTGGAATTGATTTGATTAAGTCTTTAGATATTGAAGGTGTTCAAATTTATAGTTTTATTTTGATTTACATTAATAAAAACAATGAAGAAGTTATTGTTCCTGGGGTTTTATCTTCAGCCAATCTTTTAGATAGAGAATTTTTAAGATATCTCATTCAAAAAGAATCAATTTTACTTCCAATAGTTAATTATCTACTACTTGATCCAGAAGAAAACAATGGTTCTGAAAGAGAACTTTTAGCAGAGACAAAAACATATAAATTTCAAGTTACAGACTCTATTAAAGAAGTTGCAAAAGATATTGAAAATGCGGATCTTTCTAAAATTTTTATGAGTCCTCAAGAAGAATATGAGTTTTTCTCAAAACATGAATTGCCTGATCCAAGAGAATTATTCTATTTATTTAATAAAGAAGCTATTGACGCATTAAGTGATAATGGCAATCAAGAAGAAAGTCAAAATCAGGAAGAGATTAAACCTGTAAATAATATTGAATAGGTATTAATAATATGAATTTAGAAGATTTACATTTAATGGATCCTTTTATATGGTTAGTTTTCGGATTAGCCATATCAATGATATTTTTTACGATATTCGTAGGATTTGTAAGAAGTGTTGCAATGATTATTGCTATTATTGCATTAGTATATTATTTTGCTTTAGCTGACAAGCAAACAAAAGATCAATTAAATCTTTATAGCAAAAATGTTTTTAATAGTGTTTTAGCTAAAGACGGCATTGTTACTCAAGCTAAAGACAAAATTATTAATTTAACTGAGGAGATTAAAAAATGATTAAGTTAATATCATTTTCTATATTATCAGCATTACTTTTAAGTGGTTGTGCTGGTAGTGGACCTAAGCCTGGTTGTGACATTTGTCCAAAAGGTTCAATATATTCAAAAGAAGCTAATATGTGTTTTTATTCTGTAAATATAAAAGGTGTTGTTAAACATACTAAAAAATCAGATAAAACTTTTTATGACGCTAAAGGAAATGAAACAAATATTCTTGGAATTGTATCAACTGATAATGGTGATATTGTTGAAGTTCCATTGTTTGAAAATGAAAAATCAGGTGACATTATTAATGTTATTTTTGTTAAAGAACCAAGTTGTAAAAAGGAAAAATAAATGATTTCTACTTCTAAGAAAATGTTAGATAAATTAAAAACAACATATCAAAATATTCAATTTCATGAAGAAAAAAGTATACATGTTAAAATAAATGAAATTATAATTAAAGAGTTATATAGTTTTGGTTTTATGTATGAGGAAATTGAAAAAATACTTAATAACTTTAAGTATGTTGTAAAAGGTGATTTTTCTATAGAAGAAGAAATTCTCATACTAAACATTTTTAAAGAATATATGAGAATTTTTAAATATCAATATGATCATATTGATTTAAATATTGATATGAATAAAAAACAAGAACTTGATAAACATAAATTATATTTATTAAAACAAGATCTTAATAAATATAAATTATTGTTATTATTACAATATATCAAAAATCTTGATATAAATATAACTAAATCTTAGGAGGAATAAAAAATGTTAAAATGTCCAAAATGTGGTGGAAATGTAATTGAAGAGGAAAAGTTATTTCATTGTGAAAATCAAAAATCAGAATATAAAGATAATTCTTGGTCTGAAGTTGGAAGTTGTAATTTTAAAGTATTTAAAGCTGCACTAGCTAAATTAGGTGGAGAACCTGTTACAGAAGATTTATTAGCTGAAATCATTGAAAATGGTGAAGCTCAAGTAGATTTGACTTCTAAAGCAGGTAAACCATATACAGCTTATGCTGTACTTGACGATAAATGGGGTATAAAAGTAGATTTCAATCGTCCTAAAGAGGATTAGTTAAGGGGAAGAGAAAAACTCTCTCCCTTAAATTTTAATTATATCTACCATATGATCTGTTAGATATAATGTGCCATTTTCAATATAGAAAATACCTCTAGCTCTTACAAATTTTAAAAAATCTATAAAATCTTCCTTACTATTAAAGCAGACAATTATATCGTCTTTATAAATATAGTATTTCCCATTTATAAAATTATTTAATGCATTTTCAAATAACACATTTTTAAAAAAATTATCAGAAGCCAATTCTCTCAATGACTCAGATTTTGCTTCAAGCATTTCTCTAGTTAAAACAGAAATTAGATTCTCTGCCATTCTATATGCTTTATCAGCCTCACTTAAATCTTCGTCATTATTATGAAAGGAATCATTATATAATGTTCTATCCAATAACTCTTCCATTTCCAAATCATTAGAATCAACAAATGGATTTCTATCGCTCTCTAACAGACTATCCCATGTAGAATAAGAAGATTCTTTTTTCTTTTTTCTTTTAGGTTTATTGTCTGATTTTAATGCTTTTTTAAAATTATCAAAATAAATATCTTGATCAGCACTAATAAGATCTTCTTTAATTAGAAGCAATAAACCATTTAGATATGGTTCTAAAGAATCTAATCTAGCTTTGTTTCTGTATGAGTGAATACCTTTTTTTGTCGGCAAACAATAGCTAAAACCATGATAGCCTTGTCTTTTTATTTCACACATATCGTCACCTTCTCTATCCATGGTATAGAAAAAATTCTGATTGAGTTTTTGAATTTTCTTTAAGTTCTCAAAATTACAACAATCATACTCAACTGAAGCACTATAACCATAACCTTCATTTGTAACGTCAAGATTTATAAAGAATGAATCTTTTAATCTATTCGCATTTTTATGAAGATAATCTCTTACACCATAGAAACCTATCTCTTCTGCCTCTGAGAACAAAAACTCTGTTCCCTCAAGCATATTATCCTCTTTTAACTTTTTTATCGTTAAGAGCATTACAGCGTTTGTTATCGTATTATCTAAAGCACCGGTAATGCACTTATCCGATACTTTAAATTTTTGATCTTCTTTAAAGCCACTATTAAACAATTGAATAAGGTCCATATGAGACACAATGACTTTCTTAGGTTTTTCTTGTTTATTCACAATCAAACCCTGTTTTTCATTATATTCATATTCAACACCTTCATTATCTAATAGCTCTTTTAATTTTTCAAGCTTTAAAGAATCATTTTTACCACAATACTCTTTATGAGGTAAACATAATAGATCGAAAGTATTTATTATATCTTTCATACTAAATCTCTCCTTCGATCATTCTTGTTTTATAATTTTTACTTTGATCTGTATCAGTATAACTTGGTTTGTATTCATTTTGATCTGGAGAATATGAGAAATCAGACCAAAAATTAATTTTATCTGATATATCTTGATATTCTCTTTCTTTAAAGATATTATCTGATAACCTATAGCTATCACCAACACAAACATATTTTATATTAGGATACATTTCTAGAACAATTTCAGAAAAGTTTTCTATTAAATCAAGATAGATTTCTTTTTGTTCTCTAGTTGATTTAACATTTTCTATGCTATCTAAACATAGATATTCATTTCCTTTTGAATCTACACCGACCCAAAACCAAGATTCTGCGTAAACTTGATTTGATTTTTCAATTTTCAAAAAACCATTTCTTTTGTTTTTGTATCCAGCAATAATACACTGAACACCAGAATCTTCATTTTCTTTATGTAATGTTTGGCAACAGTCAACATAATCACCAAGAAAAAATCCGTCATAACTATCTGAATCTAAAACAGACAATGTATAAGAATCTATAGTTATATCTATTCCTGATATCTCTTTTTCTTTTGATCTGGATTTGTAGATATCAATAATTGATTTCATAAGATAATTTATATTATCTGTATGATACATATATATTGCTTTAATCTGTTTATATTCCATATCAAGTAGAGTATCCATAAACTCTAAAACATAATGAATGTTGTCTATTTCGTCCCAAATGGCAGTCAATTGATTAACATATTGTTTCTTAACCTCTTTGTCTTTTATTCTAGCAACATTATTAACTAACTTATGCTTTTGTTCTTCAGACATTCGATTAATCACTATATTTTTATCAATGTCAAATTCTTTAAAAAAGTTTAGTTCTTTTTTCACTAATCTTTTTTTAGAAAAAAACTTTGAATAATCAACTGAATATCCTTCTTCAATAAGATCTTTATCATAAAGATTTATTGTTAAGGCAACTTTAATTTGATCAAACTCCTCAAGGTCATTGATATTCTCAACACCTAATTTAGACAATATTTTTTTCAAAATTTTCATTGAAAAATACTTTGGTTCACAAAGTAAGAATACTGTTTTATTTTTTGGTGTTATAGAGAAATGTTTATCCCATTCCTTGTATTTATCTTCAATATATTGAAAGATATTTTTTTCTTTATAAAAAAGAGTAAGGTATGTTAAATCATTATCTTTAGAAAGATAGCTATCTGTGTGCATACCTGTAATATCTCTCACAATATCAACATGAGAACGTGCATATTTTTTATCACCAGACTTTGTAAGTTCTTTAAAGATACTATCCCAGTCATAGA
>Ga0256843_1000411_pt1 | contig 36583 bp, 36 predicted proteins | sample AlvinellametaG_FD_191572 | JGI IMG/M metagenome (GOLD analysis project Ga0256843, IMG submission 191572) | Pompeii worm associated microbial communities from hydrothermal vent at the East Pacific Rise, Pacific Ocean - Alvinella | ecosystem: Host-associated > Annelida > Integument > Unclassified ...
TTTGAATCTGTTGTAGCCTATGTTGATATAGTATTTCCCTACGGGAAGCTGTTCAACCGCAGGCTTTTTCTTTCCGGTACAGAACCCTGTCACACGATCTCCATCTTCATGGTAAATCGATCCGCAGGCCCCGACCCATTTGCCGCCCTCTTTCTCACTGGCACTGAATGAAGCTTTTCCTGTCTCTCCCATGACCACATGCAGTTTGCTTACCTCGCCTGCTTTGATCTCAAACGGTATCTTCTCTTTTTTGAATCTGTTGTAGCCTATGTTGATATAGTATTTCCCTACGGGAAGCTGTTCGAGTGCAGGCTTTTTCTTTCCGGTACAGAACCCTGTCACACGATCTCCGTCTTCATGGTAAATCGATCCGCAGGCCCCGACCCATTTGCCACCCTCTTTCTCGCTGGCAGACACTTCAAGGGTATGGTCAAGTTTTTTGACTGCCGGCTTTGGTGCCGGTTTGACCACTTCAACTTTTTTGGCAACTGCTTTGATCGCTTTATTTAAAGAAGAGGCATCTTTGGCGGAAAAGTACTCTCCTCCCGTCGCATGGGCAATACATTCCAGTTGTTTATCTGTCTTTTTGTCTACGTTAAATCCGATCACATGGGTTACAAAATCGATCCCCTGCTTCTTCAGCTCCTTTGCCATACCGCAGGGGTCAGGATCACAGGTCTCTTTCCCGTCAGAAATAAGAATGATCGTCGCTTTCTCTTCCGTATACTTCAATTCATCCGCTGCTTTGCGTAAAGAACGGCTTATGGGTGTTTTCCCTTTGGGCTGGATCGCCATCACTGTACGGATGATCTTCTGTTTATCGATTTTTCCTACAGGTATGATATTTTCTATATCATTGCAGTCACCCTTCTTTCTATGTCCATATACTGTCAGGCCAAGCTCAACATTCGGGTTCCACTCTTTGACCACATTTTTGAGAGCCTCTCTGGCTATCTCAATTTTTGCTTTACCGTGTATCTGCCCCCACATACTCCCGGATGCATCAAATACAATTACTGCACGCGGTGTATCTTGTGCCAATACAATTGTAAACAATGCGGCAACAACTAAGACAATACGCCATAACAATCTCTTCACATCTTCTCCTTTTAAATATGATATACTTTTAATTATATCCAAGGAGTGTGGCAAAAGTGTGGCAAAACATAGTCTTTTAACTACTGTAGTAAAATGATCCCATTCAATATTTCAAAGAACATATTGACTTTAAACTATTTTTTAGTCTCTAATTATGTCTACTTAATAAAAAATCATCGATCATTCTACCATTTGTACAGTACCCGTCACCATTTTCGGACATTGCACCAAAATGGCTCTCTCCTCTTAGTCGGGAACGGACTATTTTCTCTGTTTTTATCGATATGATTTCATACTTTTTATTTGTTTTGTAATCCACAACAAGTTTGCATACTCCCTCTTTGCACCCCACAACATAGTCACAGTCTGCCTTTCCGTCAACAAGTACATATCCTCTGTTATGGAAGGAGAGATACTTTGCATTGACCCATCCGTCTGGTGCATTCCATCCATATCCTTCATAATCATACTGTGAGACATGATGTACTCTGCACCATAGAGAAGCCGCCCTTTTTTTACATATATCCACACCGATATATGCATCCAAAGGAAGGCTCCCTACTTTTTTTGAACGGTAATCCGGCTTTTCTCTGATATTCAGTGTATCATGATTTCGAATACCCCACACGGAAGCAAAAAGTGGAGGATACTGTACCATATCCTCTCCATACACCGGGAACATCATAAAAAGTATTGTTAGTGTCCATCGTATCATTACTATTCCCTTCATAATTTCAATCCATTGTCAAACAGCCCTCTTTGGATGCTTCCTTTTTCAAAAGTTTTTTTTCTGTAATCTTTCCTTCCCTATTCACATCTATCTTATAGGTAAAATGACCACATTCACCCCTGTTCACAATACTGTTGTCATACTCGGCAATTACCCTGTAACCCGTTACTGTCTTTTGGTATTTCTCTTTATGGTTGCTGTCATGTATATCCCAGTTAGGGTGCTGTAGCCATAACACCAGCTTCAATTCTGCCGGCGTATTGATTTTGTCAAGCATACTTATGACATCTTCAACTCTGTTCATCCGCCATATTTTATCTTCTGTATCAATCATAAATGCATTGCTAATATATCCAAAACAGCCATTCATAATACAGATACCATGTTTTTTAAGATTTGTCAGTACAGAAAGATTTGGTGCAACATGTCTGAACCTTTTTAGCATCTTGTAATTTGTTATCGTAAAACCTGTCTGTTGCAGGGTAACGGTTATGTCATACTTTTTTATATTGTATGTTTTTGCATGTACACTTTTATAGTAACGCCTTATTTCAAGATAAGCCACCGTATTTTTCATACTATACATATCTATTGTATACTTTTCAAGCGGCTTAAGTACTCTCCAGCCACTCTGTTTTGCATATATTTCAGTTACTGTAAAAAAAAATATAACTGCCAAAATGACTTTTTGCATTACCCGCTCCCTTTCTCTGCTTTTGATATCCTCTTTAACCCAACCCAAAAAGTATGTCACATCAATATCTATCTCGTGGACGGTAGGTAAGAAGCGCAAGTAACGATACCACGGCAAAAAACATGATGTAAAAAGCCGGAGAGAATAGATTTCCTGTTTTCTCGATCAACCAGGTTGCAATGACAGGAGCCGTACCGCCAAGCAGTGCCACACTGAAATTGTAACCTATACCGATAGAGGTATAGCGTATTTTCACAGGAAACATTTCTACCATCAGAGAGGGCATCGGCCCCTGAAGAAATCCTACAATCAAAGCAAAAATCATCTGTGCCGTCAATGCACTGTACCATTCCCCTTTCTGAAGCAGGACAAAAAGAGGCCAGACAGATAAAAGCATGGCCCATGTCGACCAGATCATCAGCTTTCTCTGTCCCACGATATCGGAAAGGTATCCTGCCAGAGGAATGGTAACAAAAAGTACAACCATTGCAACAGTATTAATAGCAAGTGCATCATGAATCGGATGCGCAATAATGGTAGAGAGATAAGTAGGCATCCATACAAACATGACATAGCTTGCAATGGTTGTCAAAGAAATGATCGCACTCAACTGTATAATCCTTCCCTTTTCATGCATTACTGCCTGCTGAAATGATGTTGGCTCTTCTTCCTGAATCATTTTCAGAAATTCCGGACTCTCCGTCATTCCTTCTCTTAACCAGAGCCCGATTATCAAAATAACGATACCGCTTAAAAAAGGAACTCTCCAACCCCATGCATGCATGGCATTGTCCCCCAGAAATAAACCAAGTATGGTCACCACTGCCGACCCTAAAAGCAGACCGCCCACAGCACTCCCCAGAGTAAGACTGCCTAAAAATCCTTTATGCTTCTGTGAAGCGATCTCTACCATAAAAGAGACAGACCCAATAAGCTCTCCTCCCACAGAAAGCCCCTGTACCATACGTAAAAATACAAGCAGCAGCGCTGCATACATACCTATCTGTTCAAACGTAGGCAAAAAACCGATAAGTACCGTAGGAATTGCCATCATAAAAATAGAAAGGATCAGTGCATGCTTCCGCCCCATTTTATCACCGATATATCCGAAAAAAATACCACCTAGAGGACGCATCATATATCCTGTGGCAAAAATGCCATATGTCATAATCAACCCTGTTAACGGTGTATCATTGGGAAAAAAATGCAAAGTAATAATAGGAGCCAAAAAGCCAAAAACAGCAAAGTCATACCACTCTAAAATATTTCCTACAACACCACCAAAACTGTTACGAATAAGATGTTTGCAATTTGTATTCATTTAAAACCTCCTTTTTTCTATCTTAATACAGATGAATTGTAAATTTTGTTCTCTTCTCAAAGGATTCAACCAAAATAGCACCGTTCATATGCTTTTCTATAATAATCTTCGTCATATAAAGTCCCAGCCCCATTGAATCTTCTTTGGTAGTAAAATAGGGATCGAATACTTTGGAAAGTGTTTCCTGTCCAATACCTTTTCCGTTATCTTCCACGGTTATGACAACTGCTTTATTTTTATTTCTGTAAAGTTTGAGAGAGATCTTTCCGTTTTTTCCTTCAATGGAATCGACTGCATTCTTAATCAAATTAATCATTACCTGAAGAAATTCATTGCCGTAAAGTACAAAATAAATCTCTTCAAGCTCTTTTACAATTTCAATATCTTTCTTACGGATCGGACCTTCAAGAAAATCAATGGACTTATTGATAAGCTCTTTGAGATTTACCTCTTCACTCATCTCTTTTGGCTGATAAAACGTTCTAAAATCATCAATGGTTTCAGACATAAATTCAATACTTTTTTCAATTTCCTGACATTTGGCATCAATCTCTTCATGGTTCATCTTTTTTTCAGGAAGAGAAAAACGAAGCAGTGCCAAAACCGAAGCGATCTTGTTGATAGGCTGTCTCCACTGATGCGCTATCATAGAGAAGAGTTCACCAATAAGCGCCTGACGAGACTGAAAGATCAGTTTTTCATTGGCAGAATGTATCCGTTTTTCATAGCTTTTGAGCATACGGTTGATCACAGTAGAAAGATACAGAGAAAGCAGTATCGAGATCAACCAGGTGAACATTAGAAGATAAAGATTGGTTTTGATATTTGCCATCTCCTTACTTTGGCTGTTCTGCTTTTTCTCATTGATATTTGCAAGAACTTCCTGAAGGTTTTTTGTCGCGGTAATATACCAGCCATATTCGGGAACATATTGCGTATAGGCAATATATTTACTGTCTTTGTAGAAACCGTTCTTTTTCAGTTTTTCAAGATGCTCTGTGTGTATACTGCTGTCAGGATGACAGATAATTTTATTGTTGGAGGTAAATACAAAGAAATATCCGTGTTTAAAATGGGCATTGGCCTCAATATATTTCAAAATATCCTTCTGCACAAAACGGGTCATATATTTGAGGTATTCCCCTGCACCTATATACCAGTTATAGCAGTCAAGCAATTTGACAAAAGAGATTTTGTAGTGCATCTCCTTTCTGTCATCACTGACAATATACCAATAGTAATCAACAAACCCTTCCCCCTTCTGCTCCAGAACTTTATTAAATTCTTTAACAATATATTTACCTTTGACATCCTGAATATTGAGAATATTGGTACCCACCATCTTTTCATCTACATGGATCAGGGTATTCCCTTTAAGATCCAGAAGAAACAGATATCCGATATCTCCTTCAAACTTTATTTTACGCAATGCCGAAACAATAATCTGCTGAAGCTGTTCTTGAGGCATACTCTCTTTGTATTCTGCATACAGATTATTGGCAATATCTGCTGTTACATTAACAATATTTTTGACATCCTCCTTAATCTTTTCACTGCTGCGCCCGTCATAATAACGAATAAACTGTACCAGATTTTCTACCTTCTCTTTAAGGTTGTTTTTTTCGGCATCCATCAGGGTTTTTTCATATTTGACCAACTCCTGTTTCACTTCATTATGCTGGGCAAAAAAGAAAAACAGATGAGACAACCCTCCATAAAGCAATAAAGTAATTAAAGGAAAAACAACAATGAGCGTTGTAATACGGATGGAAGGTTTGTTGGGAAGATTCATCCGCTCTGCTCCATACTGTACCCAAGACCGTTTCGGTTTTTCAAAAGATCAGGAGGCAGTTTTTTACGCAAATGCTTAATATAGGAACGAATGGCATTCTGGGAAGGTACTTCATCTTCCCACAAAGCACTCATCTCATCATAACTGATAAATTTATTTTTTGAAAGAATCACAAGAAATGCCAATTCTCTTTTTGTCAGAAAGTATCTTTTATCCTCAAATGTTATTGTTGAAATCTGCTGATCTATCCATACTCCCGGTACCAGGATCATCATTGTTTTTGAAGAGAACATCGTATCAAGTTTCTTTAAAAGATCATGTATTTTAACAGACGTAAGCGGTTTGACGATATACTGATCAAGTTTAAGTTCTATGGACTCAAGCAGATAATCTGTTTTCGTATAGGCAGAGATTACAACAATCGGAATCTCTTTATGGGTTTCTCTGATCTTTTTAATTAGTTCAATACCATTCATTTTGGGAAGTTCAATATCTACAAGTACAACATCAATATGATGGTTTTTAAATAGTTCATATCCTCTTTCTCCATCGGAAGCAGTATAAAAAGTACGAAAAAAGTTACTTAAAAGCTCTGAAATATTTTGCAATACATCTATTTCATCTTCTATATAGAGTGCTGTTTTATCTTTTAGATAATCATACATATTCCTCTCCCTTTTTTCTTTTTATACTATAACATAAAAAGAGATTAAAACTATTTTAATCGTATCAGAATATAGGTATCTTGCTTTAAAGAAATATGAAGGGAAAGAAATAATAATTTTTGTAAAAAGAGATGAGAGATTCGGGCAAAAAAGCCCGATAGAAAATCGATAAGTGTACCGACTATCTTTTTGAGAACTGTGGAGATCTTCTCGCTTTTTTCTTACCTGGTTTCTTACGTTCAACAACTCTGGAGTCACGAGTAAGAAGCCCCATTGGCTTAAGGATCGCTCTGAAAGAAGGCTCAAACTCTACCAATGCTTTGGTAATACCGTGCTTCAATGCATCTGCCTGTGCAGAGTAACCGCCACCAAGTGTTGTTGCTCTTACATTCATAGACTCAAGCTGCTTAGTCGCTTCAAGTGGCAGTCTTACTTTCATTTTAAGTGTTTCATGTCCACCCAACCACTGGTCAAGTGTCTTACCGTTGATAAGCATTTCACCGTTACCCGGAGTCAACCAGACTTTAGCGATCGCCGCTTTTCTTTTTCCTGTTGCATAAATAGTTGCCATGATTACGCTTCCTTATTGATTTGTGCAGTATGCGGGTGTTCAGCACCGGCATATACTTTCAGTTTTTTAAGCATCTGCTTACCAAGCGTTGTTTTTGGAAGCATTCCTCTTACAGCAAGCTTGTAAAGTTTCTCTGTATGGTTTTCAAGCATATCACCCAGTTTTTTACTTTTGGTTGAACCAAAGTAACCGGAGTGAGTGAAATACTCTTTATCTTCAAGTTTAACACCTGTAAATTTTGCTTTTTCAGCATTGATTATTACTACATAATCACCGCAGTCTACGTTTGGTGTGAATGATGGTTTGTGTTTTCCTCTGAGAAGTGTCGATACTTCAGTCAGGATACGACCAAATGTTTTACCATCTGCATCGATCAAAACCCAGTCACGTGTCACTTCAGAAGGTTTTAGTACCTTTGTCATTTTCATGATTTGTTCCTTATTTTTTCTCCTTGAATGAGGACAGTATCCCTCTTCAATTCCTCTTACTAAAACTCTGCCGTTGGCTTAGAAATATAGCTTAGATTTATGGAGTATTTTGTTTTGTGGACGGATTGTACCTGTTTAAACTTAAAATTTATTTAAATTCAGTTTAGTTTAAGTTTATGATCTCTATTTCCTCTTCCAACAGATAAATAAGCATACTCTTTGTCGGTTTTTGGCTGATATGTGCAATCGCTTTTTTATAATATCCCACCTGTGCCTGATGTTTGAGAAAATATTTTTTAGAACTTTTATAGTCAATTACCAATATATGGTCATTATAGACTAAAAGAAGATCAATCTGTTTGAGTTCTCCTTCAAAGCTGAGAGACTGTTCCTTTATCACCTCTGCATTTTCAAGTAAATTCTGAAATCTTTTATCTTCAATAAGAGACATAATCCTTTTTGCAATCTCGGCAAGCCCCGCTTCTCCGACAAGCTGTCCATAACGATTACGTACAGAAATCATTGCCTCTTTCAAGCTTTTCTCATCGAAACTGCCCATGATCTCCAGTGTATAATGCAATGCTGTACCAAACAAGATCGCAGCAAAGTCTTTCTCTTCATCTTCTTCCTTCTCTCGTATCTCCTGTGTACCATAGTCCGAGATTGTTATCTGCTCTTCCGATAGCTGCTCAGAAATGCTTGTTACCGTTTTGGACTGTACATGCTGTAGTCTGCCTAGAGACATTGGCACCATGCCGATTTCATCAAAAATGGAAGCTTCAGGTTTTTTGATTACAATCAGTCCTTCTACCGCACGTGTCAGCGCAACATAGAGTACATTCTTTCTGTCTTTGAGTGCAGAAGCTCTTCTCGCTTCCATAATCCGGGCATAATTCTTATCAAAGTATTCTCTATTCTGTATCCGGTAGAGTATCTGATCGATATTCAGACCATCATTATAATGAAAAATAAGGGGAGCTTTGTCACTATTGGGACGGGTTAGCTTGTCCAGCAGTATTACATACTCAAACTCCAATCCTTTGGAACCGTGTATTGTCATAATTTTGGCACCATGAACAGAGTGTGCCGCCACAGGAATGCTTGATGTTTCAAACTCTTTGAGAAATGTAGGAATATCGGAAAATCCCGAAGCAAATTCCAAAAGTTTCAACAGATTGGGATCACTGTCGAAATAGCCCAGTTCCCGTATCAGACGGTCCACAACCTGTAACGGACTCATAAAGACGGAGAACCACGAAAGATCGGTCTGATCCAAAGTCTTTCCTATATTTTGCAGCATTGCCTCGGCATCAATCTTCTCTCCTGAAAAAAGATAGGAGACCATAGATACCAGTGCAGCGGCCTTTGGTAGATTTTTCAGAGAACTGGAAGTTTTCAGCAGGGTAGCGATACCTGCTTTTTCACACGCCTCCTGAAGCTTCTGTCCATCTTTGTTGGTACTGACAAGCAAAGCAATATCATCTATATTCACTCCCCGGTCCAGAAGATAATTCACCTGTACAACAGCATCTTCTATGATCTCTTCAGAGTCAAAAACCTCTACATAACCCTCAGGAGCACCTGTTTTGCTTTTTTGGGCGACATACCCTTCCATTTTACCCTCAAACCAACGATTCACCTGCTCTACAATATGCCTGCTGCTACGGTAGTTGGTATCCATCTGTTCAACCTCTATACCATGTGTCTGTGCAACCCAGTCAAAAAGCTCTTCAACCCCTCCTCTGAAACGGTAAAGAGACTGCTTGGTATCTCCTACATAGAAGAAAGACTTAAAATCACTCTGCCCATACCCTGCAAAGATCTCCTCTATCAGCGGTTCAAGCAGTTTATATTGTAGTGTGGAAGTATCCTGAAATTCATCCAGTAAAATATGTTTAAATCTGGCATCTATCTTAAAATAGAGAAACTCCTTAGAAGGCATCTCTTTTAAAAGTCTGTAGGTAAAATAACTAAGATCATCAAAGGTCAATACCCCAGAAGTTATCGCATTGGTAATCGTTGCATTCCTGTAATAGTCATAGATCCTAAAGAGATGGTGTAAAACGGACATCTCCCTGGCTTTAGCCCAAAGTGACAGCCTCTGCTTCAATGCAGCGTAAGCTGCTTCGATCTCCGTATTGGCCACTTTTTTATACCAGGAATGCTCTCCCAATATCTCTTTTTCAAACAGTTTTTTAGAAAAAAGCTCTTTAATACTCTTCGTATTGAACTGTTTGAGGCAACGGTCTGGAGCACCTGCATCTTCAAGTGTTTTCAGCATTTCCATGCGCAGTATCTCACAGGCCTCTTCTTCTTTGGCTACAGAAAGGCTTTCATTTTCATATTTAGGCAAAAGAGGGTCAACCCGATAGAAGTACTGCATCAATTCAAAGATCTTTCCAAAACGTTTATCTTCAATATCCAGTGCCAGTTTTACCAGACTGGAGAGAAGACCATTTGCATCTATTTCGGACAAAAAGTGTTTTTCCAGCTCTTCAGGGGCCTGCTCTTTTGTTACAAAATCCGGTTCAAGTCCCAATTCCAGTGAAGCAGAACGCAGTATCATGGAAAAAAAACTGTCAAGCGTCACAATATAGGCAGAAGAAGAGAGAAATCTTTTAAGTATCTCCGGCTGCTTTTGAAAAAGAATTTCCCTGCTCATTCCCGTCTCCTCTGAGATCGCCTCTAAAAAAGCATCATTCTCTCCCAGGCTACGTAGTGAATCCACTACCCTCTGCCGCATCTCCGCCGCAGCTTTGTTGGTAAAGGTTGCCGCCAGTATACTGCTTGGGGACTCACCCATAAAAAGCAATGAAATATAGCGTACCGAAAGGGCAAAGGTCTTTCCGCTGCCTGCTGATGCAGAATAGGCTAAAAATGGTTTAAAACTCATACATACTCTCCTCTTTTGCACATCAATGCAAATTCACAATAGGTACATCTCTGTAAATCTTCACATTTTTCTGCAACAAACCGTTTTGTCTGTTTAAGCGTGACAATATGCTCTGCCAAAAGCATATTTCTCTCTTCAAGCAGTGTCACATGCTGCTTCTCTCCGTTCTCCAGTATCTTGACAAAAGCCAATGAAATATTCTGATATTTTCCCTCAAGCAGCTGATGATAAATACTCATCTGAAAATCAGTCACCTTTTCAGGATTGAGTTTTTTGGGTTCTTTTTCCACCTTTCCGCTCTTGTAATCAAGCACCAGTGTATCGGTTGCATTCTGATCGATACGGTCGATACGCCCTTTGAACTTCAACCCTCCGATCTCTCCTAAGACTTCGACTTCTCTTGCAACCACTCTCCAGTCTGCACTGAAATGTGCAATTTCATTTACAATAAAACCTTTAAGCTTTTCCCGCCAGAGCAGCTTGCGGTAACGATTCTTCACATCCTCTTTTGGTAAAAGCTTTTCCATCAGACCATGCAGTTTTTTTGTCAGCTCCTCTTCTGTATCATAATAGGCACGATCTTCATATAGGTGTTCCAAAAGCATATGTAAAAAGGCACCTTCATTAAGTTCCTCTTCCTTTTTAGCCTGAATTTTTCGTATATACCGATAATAATATTTTCTTTTACATTCCATCCATATTTTCAATTTTGAAGCAGACCATATTTGAGAAAATGCATCAAAGGCATCAACCTGAGGATCTTTTTCCTCTTTTAACTGAACTGCTTGTGTATAGAGAAGCGTTACGGGTGCTTTGACCTGTACTGCTTCTGTCAGTTGCAGTTCATAGAGAAATTTTGAAGGCAGCCTGTTTTCAGAACTGCTGTAGATAATAACTGCTTCATCCGCCTGCTGAAGCAAACGGTGATAATATTGTTTTTGCAAAGCCTCCCTGTCCTTCCTTGTAGGCAGCCCTGCAAAAGCCCTGACTGCTGAGTTGAGGAATATGTCTTTACTTGAAGATGCCGGAACAATTCCTTCATTAAAATCAACAATCACTACACCACGAAAAGAAACACCCCGTGTTTCCAGTACTCCCATTACAGTTACCTTGCCCCCACGTACATCATCCAGTGTCATTTTGGAGAGACTCTTAAGCCATAAATAAAGCCACTCTTTGCAAGTAAGCATTTCTTCCTGAAAAAGTGTTAGGAAATGAAGATATTTCTCTTTTACCTGTTCTTGTGTGTCTATCTCAAGCAATCCTGCATCCTCAAGTATTGCAAAGAACCCCTTTGCATCAATCTTCTCCGCAAGAGTAATATGATCAATACTTTCTTTGGACAGACCATAGCGTTCCAGCAATACAATACTCCCTTCATCATGCCTCTGCCAATAAGTATACAATGCTTCCAGTAGCTTGTAAACACGTCCGTTACGATAGTCATACCCCATAGCAAAGTTAAGATTGTTCTTTGCATCAAAAAGCATAAAATGCTCTTTAAACCCTTCATCAGGAAGAATAAGCACGATCTCCTCCGGACTGATACCCGCACGTACCATCTCTTCAATCTTGACAAAAGCCCATGCAACCTGCTCATCCCTCTCTTCCACACTGAATACTGAAGCACTTATCTTTCCTGTGACTACAGTCTCTTCAAGTAAGTGTTTGTTTCCAAGATCAAATCTGACCTCACGATTTTCTCTTAAAACAATCCCACATGTTTCAAAACGTTCCAGCATCTTTCCGTTGAATATACTGGTATGATAATGAATGCATAATTTGGTATGTGCTGCCGCTTTTTGCAATAATTCAAGTTCAAAATGGCTTAAGTATCCTTCAAGATAGATATCTATCTGTGTATATCCTTTAATAAATCCTTCATTCAGTATATAATTTTCAGGAATGAAAGTCCTGTCTGTCAAACCCTTTTCATCAAGTAATACTTTATAGCGTTTACGCAATTGCTCCAACACTTCAAGATGTTTGTCAAATTCAGCATAAGGATCAGCTTGCATCAGTGTCTCAAAAGTAACATGCTCCGCAGACAGCTCTTCAAAAAATTTAAAAAGTGCTTCACTTTTACTAAAAAAACGCACCAGGTCACGGTCTACTTTCAACAGTTTAAAGGCTTTAAACTCTGAAGCCTCACGCAGTAGAAGTATTCGCTGAAGAGGATCAATCTGTATACGGTCAGCCATAAGTACTGCACGTTTTTCAAACTCATCCATACGCATAAGTGTAGGTAGAAATCCCTCTTGGTTTTTAAGAGACTGACTAATGGTTCTAAGTGCCCTTGAAGTAGGGTAAATATGTAACTGATTCATAAAAGAGAGTATAACACAGTGTCTCTATAAAGGGTGGGGAAAGTGTCAAATTGACATAAAAAACAAAAGAGAAAATTTCCGACGGGATATTATTCCCGCCGGCACAGAATATTATTTATTCAGGTTTCAAATAGGCCGGAATACTGGAGTACCCTACAGCTTCACCTTTCTTGGCTCTCAACTGAAGCGTATATCTTCCGGGGTTGGTGATATTGATATCATTGATACTGTATTGGCCATCTACAAAAGGAACATTTTTAACGAGAACATCCTCCTTGTCTGTATGCGGCCGTGTCAGTAGAAAAGTAACATTCATATCTTCCACTGGGGTATTGTCTCTTGTACCAATACGGTAATGAAAACTGTTTTCTCCCTGCTTTAAGAGTACAGACTTTTCATGTTTTGCCACCTTTGAATTTTCAATAGGGTTGACTCCCATACTGACTTCAACTATTTCAATGGTATATTTTTTATCAAAATTTTCTTTTTGTTTCATAATATCATTGATATTCATATCAGCCTGCTGATACTTCAGCATATAGTCATTTGACTCCTGTACCGGTACAGAAGTTGCTGACTTAACTGTCCAATATCCCAAGGTAATCCCTACCAATAAAAAGCCTAGTATCATATGCGGCCAGTAGGTTTTCTTGTTAGTCTCTTTTGCCATTTTTAATCCTCATCACAATTGGTCGAAACATAAATATCCAGAAAACAAGTATCGCCCCGATAATTACGACTACCTGAAGTACTTTTATGATATCTCTTGTCTCATTGGGTAAAGTTGTTGTCAACTTAACATCTTTTGCAGAGGCAATTTGATCTGCCAATTCAGAAAATCCCTGTACAACACCGATATTGAATTTTGTCTCTTCCGTATTTTTATCTTTGGATGCTATCACATCGATAGTCGCATCCATTACATCACCTTTGTCATACATCGCAGCAACTTTTTCACTTGAGGGGATAAATGCCACCCGTCCTCTTTTTTGTGATTTTTGGGTAATCAGTGCATACGGTGCAAAAATTAACATGACATATGGCTTGCTTATATTAGCTTCATACTTCTTACTATATTTAACAAGATTAAATTTTTCCGGAAAATGTTCGTTTGTAGCGACCACATAACCGTTAACACCCGTTTTTTGAAGCAGTTCATCTGCCATCTTTTCTACCAGGCTGGAGGCTTTAGGGTTTAAAATATCATCTCTGAGAATATGCGTTGCATTAAGAAGAAGTGGAAGTAACAAAGCAAGCAAGGTGACCCTTGCTTTGGCTTTGATCATATAGTTATCCTATAAATAGATGGTTTGGAGTCAATACTGCCCATGCAGTATATACAGCGGTAATTACCATACCCCAACCAAGTACTTTATCCATAATTGTAATCATTGTTTATCCTTTATGAATTACTTAGCATCTTTGAATGCAAACTGTGCATTCGCTTTGCTGATTTCCTTGACGTTATCCAAATTACTTGTAATCGGTGTCGGATCATAAGGATTTGTTGCAGAAGTCTGCTGTACACTTATCCCCCACACAGTAAGACCGACAAGGATACTCAAAAGAAGTACCGTTGCGATCAACATACCAGTAACGCCGTTTAGAGCAAATACGCTTCTATTTGTATTTTCTGCCATTTTAACTCCTTAGTTTGACAAAGACTGGATATAGACAGCCAATGCTTTCTCTTGAACCGGTGTAACCATAGTCTTAAATGACGGCATTCTTCCGATTTCACCTTTTTTACCATGCTCAAGTACATGACTTACCAACGTATTGTCATATCCTGCAAGATTTGGAGCCATACCGTTCATACCTTTACCATCCGCTCCATGACAAGATGCACATGTAGCAAATGCTGCTGGCTGTTTACCTTTCATACCACCGGCGATATACTCTGCAATCTCCTCAGCATCTTTCCCCTGTGCCATCATTGGAGGCATTGCTCCCATCTGATAACCAAGTTGGTTTGAACCGTTTTTAATCGTATAAAGAACCTGCTCTTTACTCATTCTATGACCAAAGTTTTGTGCTTTTCCGGAAAGACCATCCCCTGTAATACCGTGACATGGTGCACACTGTACAAGGAAAACTGATTCACCCATTTCCTGAAGTGTCGTTGCATCAGCATTTTTATGTGTTTCCTGGAATTTTTTATTGTAGGCTTTCACCTCTTGGTTCCATTGACCGATCTGGCTGAAACTGTTTACAGGATATCCTATAGTCCAGTACCACATTGCCCAGATGAGTGTACCCAAAAATGAAAATGCCCAACCGCTTGGAAGTTCATTTTTATACTCACCGATACCATCCCAGTTTTCATCAGCAAGCTCACCGCTTGCTGTATCTGTCTTCATCTGGTTGATATATTTGATTGATACACCTACTGTCAGTACTGCAATTGCAATAGCACCGATCATTGTAATCATGTTGATAGGGTCACTCAGGTCAATGTTCATCGATTTAACTACATAGATCGTAGCACCGATAAGCACTGCAGCAAAGAGTAGACCTTTTGCCATTAATGCATTCATTTATTTCGCTCCTTTTTTTCACTTGGGAGAGGATCACTTGTATTAATAGGAGTACTGTCTATCTCATCATCAAGCGCAATATTCCCTAATTTTTCGTAATCTTTCTCACCTTTTTTTTCACTTCTGTAAAGATATACAATATATCCATACAGTGCCACTACCAAGAAAATGCTCATAAAAAAACTGGCATAGCCCTGTAATTCTCTAATATCCATCTATCTTACTTTTTCGCCGCGTATCTACTTGTTCCAAGACTGTTAAGATATGCAATCAGTGCTACTACTTCAGGTACTTTACCTGCTGCAACGGCATCTTTAACATTTTTGTTTTTCATGTTATCTGTAATCTTTTTAGCTTCTGCCAATATTTTCGGCTTATACGCTTCCCATGCTTTTTTACCTGGTTTAATATCATCACCATATGGTGTTTTAAAGATATCTTTTACAGTAACTGCTTCCGCATAGGCAGTTTCTATATCTGCTTCATTTGTAAACATATGCTTATACGCCGGCATAATAGAACCCGGTACAACTGATGTTGGCTCCCACATATGGTTTTCATGCCAGTCTGTTGTTCTGTAGTTACCTACACGGTGAAGATCTGGACCTGTTCTTTTTGAACCCCAAAGGAACGGTCTGTCATAAGCATACTCACCAGAAAGTGAATATTGACCGTATCTGTCTGTTTCTGCTTTAAATGGACGAATCAACTGTGAATGACATGCAATACACTGATCTTTCATATAAATATTTTTACCTGCAAGTTCAAGTACAGTATAAGGACGTAATCCTGAAACCGGTCTTGAAGCCTCTGCGAAGTTTGGCAGGATCTCGATGAGTCCTGCAAATGCGATAACCAAAAATACTCCTACTGCAAAGAAGAATGGATTTTTTTCTAACCAATGAAACATAACCTACCTCCTTATGCCATAGGTGATCTAAACTGTGGTTCTTCTGTAAGTTGCTTAGCAGAAGTCATAGTTTTTATCATATTGTAAGCGAATATCACGAATCCTGTCAGGAACAATACACCTGAAAGAGCTCTAATCGCATAGTATGGGTGAAGTACCGTAACTGTATCGATGAATGAATACATCAAGTTACCATACTCGTCAACTGCTCTCCACATCATACCCTGTGTGATACCTGCGATCCACATAGAGGTAAAGTAAAGAACAACGGCTGTTGTCTGAAGCCAAAACTGTGCTTCGATCAGCTTTTTGGAATAAATCTCTCTTTTGAACATTCTTGGAGCCATATGGAACAGACCCGCCATGATCATAAAGGCAACCCAACCAAGTACACCATCGTGAACGTGTCCAGGAATCCAGTCTGTGAAGTGTGCAATTGCATTGACTGACTTAATCGCCTGAATAGGACCTTCCAGTGTAGAAAGCATATAGAATGTAGATGCCAATACCATGAATTTGATCAGTGGGTTTTCAGTTAGCTGATTCCACTCACCCTTCATTGTAAGAAGCATGTTGATCGCTGAACCCCAAGATGGAAGAATAAGTACTACTGAGAATACTGATCCCATTGTCTGCATCCAGTCTGGAACTGTTGAATAAAGAAGGTGGTGTGAACCGGCCCAAAGATAAACAAACATAAGTCCCCAGAAAGAGAGAAGTGACAATTTGTAAGAATATACTGCCTGTCCGGATTCTTTTGGAAGGAAGTAATAGATCATACCAACAATAGGCACAGTAAATACGAATGCAACCGCATTGTGTCCCCACCACCATTGAACAAGCGCGTCATTGGTACCTGAATACATAGATACAGAGTGTAAAATACTACCTACACCGCCTGAAGCAAAGTATGTCGGTACTTCCATATTGTTGAAAAGATAAAGCATTGCAACCCCGAGGAAACAAGCGATAAAATACCACATAGAGATATAAAGTGCTTTTTCTCTTCTGATTCCGATAAGTGCAAACATCGCTACACCCCAAAGAACCCAGATCAGAACGATCAGAATATCAAGTGGCCACTCCATCTGTGCATACTCTTTTGTTGTAGTAATTCCCATCAAAAGTGTCACAACCATACCGGTTGCTGCTATCAGATAAAGACCAAACTGTAATTTACCAACAAACATGATAAATTTGGACTCTGCCATTGATACTTTCAATACTCTTTGCGCCGAGTAATAGAAAGTAGCAAAAATACCACTGACTGTAAATCCGTAAATTACTACATTTGTGTGTAATGGTCTCAATCTAGAGAATGTCCCGTATTGACCAAAAAAGTAGTTTAATTCCGGAAATGCTAACTGTGCCGCAATAAGCGTACCAATCAACATACCAACGAAACCAAACAAAATTGCCGTATAGGTGTACAATTTTGCAATGGTATAATCATATTCTAATGCTGCGTTTGACTGCATGCATACCCCCTTGTAAAAATTTATGTTGCACAAAATGCCAACATTCGCACCAATTATAAGTTTTTTTATCACAAATAATGCTTAAATTTGGAGGGGGATACCGATAAATGTTAACTCTTGATTAACAAAGATGTATAAATTTGTAGCAGATACCGTAAACAGGGAAGGAAATGGTGTTTAAATAGGAGATTTAAACTCCTATTTAAGGATAGATTTATGACGTTTTATGCCTTTCCTTTTGCCTGTTGTATGGAATGGATATAGGTATAGTCAACACTAATATTTTTTTCTTTTGGAAGTACCTTGGAAAGACGTATTATCATCCCTTCAAAATCAGGGAAAAGATAGTTTGCCATGGATCCGGGGATAGGATTGATCTCATTGAGAAGGACTTCATTATCCACAACAAAGAAATCACATCGAATGATACTTCCTCTGAAAAGAGGATCATATATCTTTTTGAAACTCTGCTGTATCTTCTCTTTGAGCACCTCAGAGATATCGGCAGAGAGGACCTGTGAATCACGTGAAAAATCCATATATTTCTTTTCAAAATCAAGAAACTCCTCTTTGTGCGGCTCTTCAACAATAGAGAGTTCCCAGGAATCCGTCAGGCATCCTGCCTGATTATACTCTTTGACCCCTTCAATAAAAGGTTCTATAATAACATCCGTGTCAAACTCAAATGCCACATCCAATGCATAATCGAGCTCAGAAGATTCTTTGACGATACTCACACCGATACTCGAACCCAAACGCACCGGTTTGATAATGACCGGATATTCCATTTCAATTTTTCTCTCATCATTTTTAGAGAGGTACTCATAATCTACAGTTTTTACTCCCAGGCTTTCTGCCAGGAATTTGGTATAGAGTTTATTGTAGGAGAGTGCCGAAGCTTCCATCCGTGGAGAAATGTATGGTACAGAAAAAAACTCCATCAGCGATGCGACCTTTCCGTCTTCTCCGTCTCTTCCGTGAATGAGATTCAGCACAACATCGAATTCCACTTTCTTGCTTCCAAACATTCCCTCGGTAAAGAAACCGCCTTTTTTCAGGGTAAGCTGTTTACTCTTCTTGTATTCACCTGATGAGAAGAGCTTGGAGTTGATCTTCTCCGTATCGATCAACCAGAACTCCCGGTTGGCATCAACAAATATGTAAGTAAGTGTACTTCTTTTAAGTACTTTTTTCATGGTAATGGCAGAGACAATACTGATCTCATGCTCATAGCTGGAGCCACCAAAGAGGATTGCAATATTCATATGTCTATTCCTTATTTATTCGTAGGGGCATCCTTCATGGATGCCCGGGTAACAAAAAGGGTTACCCCTACACTCTATCCAAGCATCTTCGCAAATTCAGAGAAGATATATGCACTCTCATGAGGCCCGGGACTTGCTTCCGGGTGGTGCTGTACCGACATGGTCGGAGAATCATTGTATTTGAGTCCTTCGATCGTATTGTCAAAAAGGTTTACATGCGTCACTGTTGCTACTTCGGTAATATTGTCCGGTACATTATAATTATGGTTCTGCGCCGTGATCTCAACTGTACCTGTCATTTCATTTTTAACAGGATGGTTTCCGCCATGGTGTCCAAATTTCAATTTGTAGGTATCATATCCGTGGGAAATAGAGAGAAGCTGATGTCCAAGACAGATACCGAACAGCGGTACTTTGTGCGCGATCAGCTTTTTGATCTTTTCCTGCTCTTCTTTAAGGATAAGCGGATCTCCCGGCCCATTGGAGAGGAATACCCCATCGATCTCTTTGCTATCGATCTTGGCAATGATCTCTTCTGCTGACATAGAATTTGGCACGACTGTTACTTCCATACCGGCATGGGTAAGCTCATTGAGGATATTTCTCTTGATACCAAAATCAAGTGCGATGATCTTTTTACTCGTCTTGGGGGTATCGTATGTAAATGTCTGCGTATTGTAACGTGCTTCGTTATGGACATAACTCTCTTTAGTACTTACCTGCTCAATATAGTTTACCTCTTCGATACGCGGAGAAGATGCAAGTACTTTCTTAAGTGCTTCTTCTTCATGTATCTCGGTAGAAGCTACCATCATCATTGCACCCTCGTCTCTGAGCATTTTGGTAAGGAAACGGGTATCGATCTCTGTAATACCCAGTACATTCTCTCTCTTGAGCAATGCATCCAGGCTCTCCTCAGAACGAAAGTTGGAAGGACGGGACTGATAGGTCCGTACGATAATACCTTTACAGTGTGCTCCTTTGCTCTCCATATCCTGTGCATTACAGCCAACGTTACCGATCTCCGGCATTGTAAAAGTTACAAACTGTCCTGCATAGGAAGGGTCTGTCACGATCTCCTGATAGCCTGTCAAAGAGGTATTAAACACGATCTCTCCGACTGCCGTACCCTCTGCACCGAAACTTTTGGCTTCCAAAAACAGACCGTTCTCGAAATAAAGGCTTATTTTATTCATTTATACTCCTTTTGGTGGGTTGAAACCCATCCTACATTTTATCGGGATCGATGATCACGATTTATATTCAGTTCCTCATTCTTTATTGATTAAAGCATGCCTCTTTTTGCAAGCTCTTCCTGATAGAGTCTTTCATACAGCAGTTCGTAATCCTGAGAACCGGGGATAACCTCTTTTTCCATATTTTTTATTTTGGTATAGACAATATCATCTATCTCTTCATAGGCATCGGCAAATGCTTTAAAGGATTTGAAAATAACATTCTTTACCTGGTTTTCATTGACAGTATATTCCGCCAGATAATTCTCATAGAGTTCATCAAGTATATGGTGGGAAAGATCATTATAACGGTCATCGTAATTCATGATCACACCATATTCGGGAGCCATCTTCTTTTTGATCATAAAAAAAAGCTGACGCTCATCGGCATGCTGAAATTCGATCTCATCATAATTCTCATCAAGAATATGTTTTACTTTCTCATCTAATGCACGTTCTTTGGCAAGATTTTCATCAATGATCCTCTTTGCAGCCTCTACTACCGCTTCTTTTCCTTTCGGCAATGTAATAAAAGGAGCCTGTGCCAGATCGATCCCGATCTTGGTTGCTACATATCCTGTCTGTTGTGGTTTTAGTCTCATTGCTACCCCTTATTATCTGATTATTGTATCTTCACGTTCCGGACTGGTAGAAATGATCCCCATCTTCGTACCGATCATCTCTTCAAGTGCCAAAATATAGGATTTCGCTGTTTCAGGCAGTTCGTCAAAGGTTCTTGCACCTTCTGTTTTTTTCCATCCCGGAAAACTTTTATAGATCGGTTTGACATCTTCAAGGTCATAGGGTACGTAATCGATCTCTTTTCCTTCGAATTCATAGGCAACACAAACTTTGATCTCATCAAAACCGTCAAGAACATCCAGTTTCATCAGTGCGACCTGGTCAACCCCATTGACACGTACTGCATGACGCATTGCTACTGCATCGAACCAACCGCATCTTCTCGGTCTCCCTGTGGTTGTACCGAACTCATGTCCGTTCTCTCTGAGCTGATCTCCCTCTTTTCCAAGATCTTCACTTGGGAAAGGACCATTCCCTACTCTCGTACAGTAAGCTTTGGCAATACCGGTTACCTTGCCAATATCTTTAGGGTTTAGCCCCAGACCTGAACATGCACCGGCAGAAACGGTAGTAGATGAAGTTACATACGGATAGGTTCCATGATCAATATCAAGCATTGTTCCTTGCGCACCCTCAAGAAGGATCTTTTTATCTTCATCTATGATCTTCCACATCAGCTGTGTCGTATCACAGATGTACGGTGCCAATACTTCTCTGTAGCCTTCCAGCTCTGCAAGCAATTCTGCTTCATTTGGCATCGCTACACCCATTGCATCAAAAACTGGTTTGTTCATTTCAAAAAAAGCAATAATCTTGGAAGCCAGCTTCTCAGGATGAAGCAATTCACCCAGTCTGTGACCGACACGTGCGACTTTGTCCCCATAGGCAGGTCCGATCCCTTTGCCTGTCGTACCGATGGCTTTGTCACCCTTCATACGCTCTCTGGCCTGATCAATATCGGCATGGTAAGGCAGTAAAATATGTGCTTTATCAGAGAGGAAAAGTCTTCCCTCAAGGTTGTCGAACTGCTCCATCTCTTTAATGAAATCTTTGGGAGAGAGCACCACACCGTTCCCTACAATATTTTTTGCTTCAGGGTTGAGTACACCAGAAGGAATAAGGTGAAGCGCATACTTTTTGTCACCGATGACAATGGTGTGCCCTGCATTGTGCCCACCGGCAAAACGGCACACATAATCATGTGTCTGTGCCATATGGTCAACGATCTTTCCTTTTCCTTCATCTCCCCATTGGAGCCCTACGATCAAATCTGCTTTACTCATCTGTTTTCCCTATTCATTTTATTCACAATACTTACATTGTTGGACGCTTTTTGAGCAAAGCCCAAAAAACTACGCTGTCGCTGTGACTGCTTCAGCAGCAGGCTCATGCAACTGGTCGCATTTTTTCTAACCATTATTTTATATCTCTATTCATTTTATTCACAATACACTCATCGGTATAGAGTGCGAATCCTGCTGCTTCCACACCGTCGATAGAGTAGATACCCCCTGTAGCCAACAGTGCATTCTCTTCAAACATTCTAAATGTCAAAGAGTCATAATAGCGCATCTTGGCATAAAAGAGCGGGGAGATCACCATTTTGTCATAAGAGACATTCTGTGTTGCCTCTTTGATCTTTTCCAACTCTTCTCTAATATCTGAAGGGAAGGCTTCAAGATCTTCAAGGTCTTCTATGGCATTGATACGCACAAGCTGCTCTATCCAGGGAAGATCTGCATGCATGATCTGCTCTACATGCATCGACTTGAGCACATTAAGCGAAACACCATACTTTTTATTGAGCAGGTGGGGAATGCGGATATTCGCGATCTGCATCACCGGCTCTATTTCAATCTCTTTTAAGAGCATTGTTGCTGCTCTGGCCACCTCTTCAAAACTCCCACCAAGAATTTCCGCACCGATCTGGTACTGTTCTTTCGTTGGAAAAGTAACGGTAGGCTGAATGTAAAACCATTTTTTCGACTCGGTACTTCTGCCCAGTCTTTTCGTAACAATACGCACGACATCTGCCGTAGAATCGGCACGCAGTGTTACTTCATGGTTGGCTTCGTCATTGAGCCTGACCAGAAGTTTCTGATTGTCAAAACACTCATGCTGATGATAGGAGAAGAGTGGTGTAACGATCTCTTCAAATCCAAGGTTTTCAAGCATCTCGGCAGAAACGAACTCGATCTCGCGTTTAAGTTTGGCACTGGTACCGAAATAGAGACGGCTGCCACTGGGTATTTCGTGTTCAAATATCATTACTTTTCTTCTTTTTTCAATAGGGATTTAAAATACTCTTCATGAAAGACACGCGATGCTGTCCCGTCAAAATCTCTTCTGCCCAGCTTGGCCAGCGCCAACTCTACTGCATTGACCACCGCTACCATTTCATACGGTTCTATCAGCCCCATCTGGTTGATACGGAAAATTTTGCCTTTGAGATGGTCCTGTCCGCCTGCTACGTTCACGGCAAAATCAGTTTTAAGAATATTTCTGATCTCTGCGGCATTTTCATCATCTATGGTCGTCATAGAACGTGCCGGTGTCTGAGGGTAAGAGTGAAGTCCCAGGGCTTCCAGTGAAAAACGGGTCGCTTTGGCACGGCGTGCCGTATCGCAATAAAGTTTTCCCAATCCCGCACCGTTGTCATACGCCCTGATCTCCTTAAGTACGGCAAGCAATCCAATGATCAGTGTGGTTGCAGCCGTATAGGCAGTCGTATTCTGCTGCTGTTTTTTGATCTCTGAGGCAAGGTTGAAGTAATACCCTTTGCCTGTGCCGATCTTTTCAATAGATGCTTTGCTCAGTCCCAAAAGTGCAAGCCCCGGAGGCAGCATCAGTGCTTTCTGGCTTCCGGCGATCAGGCAGTCGATATAACGTACATCGATACGTTCTACACCTACTGCTGTAATACCGTCTGCGATCACCATGATGTCGGGGTTGATCTCTTTGACCGCTTTGGCGATCTCTTCGACCGGATGTCTCAAACCGCCTGCCGACTCTGAGATCTGAATGGCAATCGCATCGATAGAAGCATTGGCTTTAACTGCTTCGACAACCTCTTCAACAGATGCCGGTGTATCCCATGCATGCTTGATCTCTACATTTTTCAACCCGTGTGCCTGTGCGATCTTTCCAAAACGCTCACCAAATTTTCCGGAGTTTATATTCAGCAGGGTATCACTGCAAAGGTTGGTGACCGCTGCTTCCATCGCACCGGTACCGGTACTGGCCAGCATGACTACCTCATCGGTAGCAAAAAGATCAAAAAGCAGTTCACGGGTCTCTTTGAAGATCGCTTCAAATTCCGGTGTTCTGTGGTGAAGTGTCGGTTCTGCCATCGCAAGTCGCACTGACTCGGGTACTGGCGTAGGTCCTGGGGTAAAAAGTAGCATAATCATCCTCGCAATCGCCATCATGACGACGGCGTAATTAATGGGATTATATCGAAAATGTGGTTAGAGTCCGGTGAAGTGAAAAAATGCTCTCTATTTTGTTACCCAAAAGGGAAGGAATGGTGTATAATTATCCAATCAAACCAGTATGAAAGGGGCTAGAATATGAAACATTTAAAAAAGAAATTTTTTGATACGATCGACCAGATAAACGAAAGAGTTGTCAATATTAGACATGATCTTCATATGCATCCCGAACTTTCCGGGCACGAAGAGCATACCAAATATCTGGTGAAGGGCATCCTTGAAGCCAGTGGATATGAAATCGGGGAGAGCAATAGACATTTTGGGCTTGTTGCCGATCTGAGAGTAGATGCAAAAGCAAAGACCATAGCCATCCGTGCCGATATGGATGCCCTTCCCATACAGGAACGGACAAACAAACCCTATGCCTCCAGAGAAGCAGGGATCATGCATGCCTGCGGACATGACAGTCATACAGCCATTGCACTGGGTACCGCCATTGCACTGGCTGCATACAAAAAGGAATTGCCCGGAAATATTCGGTTTATTTTTCAACCCTCTGAAGAGAGCAAGGAGGGAGGGAGTATTGAGCTGATAGAAGAAGGGGTACTGGAAAATGTTGACGGAATTTTAGGACTGCATGCCTACCCCTATCTTCCTACCGGACAGATAGGATATAAATATGGTGTGATGATGGCCTCTTCAGATATTTTCACCATAGAGATTTTTGGTAAAGCTGCCCATGGTGCAAGACCGCATGAAGGCGTTGATGCAATTCTTGTCACCTCTATGATCGTCAATTCTCTCAACCATATTGTTTCCAGGATGATCGATCCCTTGCACCCCGCAGTGATCTCTCTTGGCACCATCGAAGGAGGAAAAGCTTCCAATATTATTTGTGAGCATGTCATACTCAAAGGTACCGTACGTACTATCAATGAAGAGGTACGTAAAAATATTCCCAAAATGATGGAAACCTCTATTGAGGGAATATGCAGAGCAATGGGCGCACACTACAACTTTGACTATATGTTCGGACAGCCTGAACTGATCAACAGTGACAGTATGGTAGATATTGTCGTTAAAGAGGCCGGAGAGATTCTTGGAGAAGATCAATGCATTGACTTGAAAGAGCCGGTAATGGGTGCAGAGGATTTTTCAGAATATCTCAAACTGGTACCCGGCGCTTTTTTTAGACTGGGTACCTGTAACAAAGAAAAAGAGACGTGTATCTCCCAGCATAACAGCAGATTCGATGTAGACGACGATGCTCTACAGATCGGTATGAAGATCATGGGAGCGAGTGCTTTGGCATTTTTAAAACAGAAAAAATGAAACCATAACACTCTATAAAGAATTAATTTTCTCCCTCTAAACCAACTGTCTGCTGTCCAATCTCCTTGTAGCGGGCATAGTAGTGTTCTACAAATTGTTTGATCTCTTCTTTGAACGGAAGATAGACCCCTTCTTCTTTTTGTGCATATTTCTTCAAATAGTTACTTGCATCTATTTTCTCCAAATAGGTTTTTGCAAGATCCTCATAGGCTTCAATATACGCTGCTTTCATCGCATCATATTTGCTGTAATCGATCCTGATCTGCCCTTCATAAGAGATCACACCGGAGGTAAAGAGAATATCGAGATGGATGAGCCCCTCACAGTAGTACGGCAGAACTTCACCTACTTCACGCCAGGCCATCAAACCCACTGCACGGGAGACAAGGTCATCGACAATATGGTGTTTGAGTGCTTCCTCTTCATGACGGAAGAAGGCCATCAACCCGCCTGTGGTCGCCTTGAACTCTTCAATGTTCTTGAACTGTCCCGTACCGTTCATTCTGGTTTCGGTATCGGAGTCTATCCATAGAATATGTCCGTACTCATGGCCGATGGTGGAAATGTCATAGAGTTTGTGCCAGAGTTCAGGTTCATTTTCCGCCAGAGCACGCTGTTTTTTCACAAACGCTTCACCCATCATCTCTACACTCAGTTTCATGACCGGTTTGCTCTTTTTGCTCTCCAGTACAAAGTCGGCATAGGCAAAGATCTTCTTGCCCAGTTCGGCAGAGACCTGTTCGTCATTGGGGACCACCTGCGCAGAGAAGAGGCCGTTGAACTCCGCAGCATAGTAGGTCATCGGCTGACCGATATAGAGTTGTGTTTCATCTACCTGCAAAAGGTTTTTACCCATCGTCTGCACTGCTGTTTCCCCAAATTTCTGTGCCATTTCATAGGCAAAAAGTTTGATGTTGTTTCTTGTCCCCGACCCTTCTTGCAGTCTGGGGTTGACAATACGCAGGTCCCATTCCAGCGCTACGGCCTTACGGTAATGGTCTTCATAATACTCCAGAGGATGTCCCACCTGTAGCGGTGTGGTAATGGCCATCCAGCGTCTGTCCACCTCTGCCCACATCTTGACAAGTTCTTCTGTTTTGGTATGGGCAAATGCCTCTTTGAGTGCGGTAAAGTAGGCAATCCACTCCTGTTTCTGCCCGAAAACATCATCTTCTTCCTGCAAAAGCATAGCAATAAGCTGTTCAAGTGCAACCACCACACCCTCTGCCTCTTTTTTGAATGCTTCCGCATAGGCGACACTTCGGTAGCTTTTCCCTTCTTTAACCAATACAGAATAGCTTCTGTCGGCAATATTGCCCGCTTCATCTCTGTCAAGCAGTGCTTCAGCCTGAAGCATCTCAAAGACTTTGGCATCATCCCCTTCAAAGAGTTCGGAGAGTTCGGGGTTGACCGTATTGATAATATGGTGTGTCCAGTGGCTCTGCCATTCACTCAAGCGCAGTCCTACAAAATGGACACCGAAAACAAGTGCCCTGTAAAACGGTGTCAACAGTTTTTGCTGCTCTATCCACCCAATGAGACTCTCATGCCTTGTAATATGCATCATACTTACAAAACCGTATGCCAACTCCTTTTTAAGACGTATCTGTTCCTCATTCAGCCCTTCTTTTTGAAGCACCTGCTCCAGAGCATCCTCTCTGAGGTTGACAATACGTGTCAATGCCGCCATAACAGTGTCATCGTTCTTGGACAGTTCAAGCAACTGCAAAAATGCATCCACGGTCTGCTTCGCTTTGGCATGCTCTGTATTGAGAAGATCATAAAACCCGTTTAGCTCCGCCTGCCTGTCCTGAAGTTCCAGGTAGACCGCCTGAAGGTCGTTCATAAACTGTTCTTTTGTCATATTTCCTCTTTTCGGGCCCCATAAAAGAGTATCCCCGCATAATATTTGATTTTAATGTGTAGGAGCAATCCCTTGTGGTTGCCCTATGTATTTTTTTTTAGCATTTGAATAATCGGCTTTGCCAGCGCCAATGCTTTTCCTCTGTGGGAGATCCCGCTTTTGACATCATCATCCAGCTCCCCCAGCGTCTTCTCATACCCATCAGGAATGAACATCGGATCATACCCAAACCCCTTCTCTCCTCTTGCCTCATCTATCACTTTGCCGTGCATCCATCCGTGCACGACATATTCACCATGTTTTGAAACAATGGCAATGGCTGCAGTATAGTAAGCGGGAGTCTCTTTAAGGCCTTTTGCTTTCACTGCCTCGATCAGTTTGTAAAGGTTCTCTTTATCACTCACCCCTTCTCCCGCATAGCGTGCAGAGTAGATCCCCGGTGCCCCGTTCAGTACCGGCAGGGAAATACCGCTGTCATCGGAAACGACCAGATACTCCCCTTTGGGATCTTTTTCCTGAAGTTTCTCATAGATCGTACAGGCTTTGATGAGTGCATTCTGTGCAAATGTATCTCCGTCTTCTACAATATCAAATGCACCCAGAAGATCAGAGAAAGCAATGACCTCATCTTCACACATCTGCTTGAATTCACGCAGTTTACCCTTATTGCCGGTGGCCAAAACAAGTTTCATGGATAATTAACCTTTTACTACTATAATTAGGAGAAATTTTATCGTATTAAAGGTATTACTATGATTAAACAGATCATGCCTCTGAGTCTCATCGTTGCATTGCGCTTTTTCGGACTCTTTATTGTTCTGCCTGTTCTTTCAATTTATGCATTGAAGATGGAGGGTGCCACACCTTTCCTGGCCGGTCTCGTTGTGGGGGGATATGCCCTGACACAGGCCCTTTTTCAGGTTCCTTTCGGGCTGATGAGTGACAAGGTCGGCAGAAAAAAAACCCTGCTTTTCGGTCTGCTTATTTTCATTGCCGGCTCCGTCATTGCAGCCATGAGTGACAACATCTATATGCTGCTTGCCGGCCGTTTTCTTCAGGGGGCAGGTGCCATCGGTTCGGTTGTCTCGGCCATGATCGCCGATCTTGTCAAGGAGGAGCAGCGGGCCCATGCCATGGCTGTGATGGGAGGGACTATTGCCATAAGTTTTGCCGCTGCAATGATCATTGCACCCATCGTGGGCGGGCACTGGGGAATCGACAAACTTTTCTGGCTGACTGCCATTCTCTCTGTCATGGCGATCGGCATTCTCTTTACCGCCGTACCCAAACCTCCCAAGATCGTACACTCCTATGCCGAAGAGGAGAGCAAAATGCTCGATGTCTTCAAAGACAAGTCCCTCACACGTATGTACATCACCTTTCTTTTTCACTCTTCCATTATGACGATGGCTTTTTTCATCATTCCTCTGGTCATGACACAGAGTGTAGATGACGGCGGTTTTGGCTGGCAAAAAGCAGAACTCTGGAAAGTCTACCTTCCCGCCATGGTCTTTGGGCTTTTGGCCATGGGACCGGCGGCTGTCTTTGGAGAGAAGTACGGCAAAGGGCGTGAGGTTTTCATGATCTCCGTTGCCATTATTTTACTGGGCTTTCTTGCTATGGGCTTTGCCACTACACCGTGGGTCTTCATTCTAGGAGTAGTCTTCTTCTTCATCGGTTTCAACATGTTTGAACCGTTGTTGCAGAGTTTTGTCGCCAAGTTTGCCAAAGTACACCAGAAGGGTGCCGCACTGGGTGTTGCCAATACCTTTGCCTATGTAGGCATCTTCTTTGGCGGCCTGCTGGCAGGATACCTGATGCAGCATTTCGACAGAGGCACCCTTGCTGTTGTGGTCGCACTCATTGCGGCTGCCTGGTTCGTCTGGGTCGCCACCATGCCCAACCCCAACAACCGGGGCAATGTCTACCTGCCGCTTGATATCTTCGACAGGAACAGGGTCGCTGCACTGACAGACCATCCGGCCATTGTAGAAAGCTATGTGAATGAAACAGAGAATATCGCTGTGGTAAAATATGAAAAAGAGCTCATTGATGAAGATGAAGTCAGAGGGATGTTACTGGATTAAAACAAATATCCCTTGCGTCTCAAGAGAGACGCAAGGAGGCAAAAAGTATCAGACCTTGCAGACACCCAGGTCGATATGTCTGTACTCTGCACCCACAAGCCCGCAGGCTCTTTTAGTGATGTTCTGTACGGTAAACCCGAACTTCTCAAAGAGCAGTCCAGCCGGGGCTGAAGCTCCAAAGCTCTCCATTCCCAAAACATCATCTGCATAACGGTAATACTCTGTAGCCGTTGCCGCTTCTACTGCCAAAACCGTTGTTGAAGGGTCTACAACCGTTTCCTTGTAGGCTTTGTCCTGCTCGTTGAAGAGGTCAAGACACGGTACGGAGACGACATTGGCTTTGACACCCAGTGCATCGAGGTGACAGGCTGCCTGAAGACAAGGCATAAGCTCCGAACCGCTTGCCATCAGTGTCATGGTCGCACCTTCACGTTTTTTGACGATATAGGCTCCTTTTGAGGGTTCTCCGAAATCTCTTTTAGGCTTGAGAGTTTTAAGCTTCTGACGGCTGAGTACGAAACCGTGTGGTGCTTTCATTGTCAATGCGGTTTTCCATGCTTCCACATTTTCTGTTGCATCTGCCGGTCTCCAGAGATAGAAGTTCGGCAGTGCCCTGAACTGGGAGATATGTTCGATCGGCTCGTGTGTCGGACCGTCTTCGCCTACACCGATACTGTCATGCGTCCAGACAAAGAAGTTCTGAATACTTGTCAACGCCGCAATACGTACTGAAGGTTTCATATAGTCAGAGAAGACAAAGAAAGTTGCATTGAACGGCATAGTCGTTCCATAAAGAGCCATCGCATTGGTAATGGCAGCCATAGAGTGCTCTCGAATACCAAAGTGCATGTTTTTGCCTTTGGGGAAATTACCCATATCTTTGAGTTCGGTTTTGTTTGACGGTGCAAGGTCGGCCGAACCACCGAGGAAGGAAGGAACCGCTTTGGCAATGGCATTGAGGATCTTTCCGTTGGAATCTCTGGTCGCCACCTCCGCATCATTGCTGAAATCCGGGTACTCTATGGCAGAAAAGTCCGGGTTAAGCAGTCTCTCCAGGGCTTCATTCTGTTCGATCAGCGGTGCCTCTTTCTGTCTGTGTATCCACTCTTTCTCTGCAAGGTCACCCTTTTCAATCGCACATCTGAATCTCAGCAGTACATCTTCAGGGATCTGGAAGGTCTGCTCAGGGTCAAAGCCCTCTTTGGCTTTGGATTCTGCAATAATTTTATCACCAAGCGGCGCACCGTGTGTATGGTGTGTCCCTTCGAGTTCTCCTGCACCTTTCCCGATGATGGTATTGGCAATGATGATGGTCGGCTTGGTCGCAGACTTTGCCGTATTTAACGCTTCATCGATCTTGTCATAACAGTGTCCGTTCACTGTCAGGACATTCCAGTTCTGTGCTTCAAAACGCTTGGCAACATTTTCGCTCCATGCAATGGAGGTATCTCCCTCGATCGTAATTTCATTGGAATCATAGATAAGGATAAGGTCTTTGAGTCCAAGGTGTCCCGCCAGGGCACAGGCTTCATAAGAGATACCCTCTTCAAGGTCACCGTCTCCGCAGAGACAGTAGACTTTGTGGTCAATGAGTTCACAGGTTTCGGAATTGACCTGGTTTGCAGTAAATGCTTCAGCCATGGCAAACCCTACGGCATTGGCGATCCCCTGCCCCAAAGGACCGGTCGTGATCTCGATACCGTCGGTATGTCCGTATTCCGGGTGTCCGGGTGTTTTGGAATCGAGCTGACGGAAGTTCTTGAGGTCATCCAGGCTGACATCATAGCCCCAAAGGTGCAGCAGTGAGTAGATCAGCCCGGTTGCATGCCCTCCAGAGAAAACAAGACGGTCACGGTTGAGCCATTTCGGATTTTTAGGATTGTGGTTAAGATGTTCACCAAGCACTACGGCAACATCTGCCAGCCCCATCGGTGCACCCGGGTGTCCCGAGTTTGCTTTCTGTACCATATCCGCTGCTAAAAAACGGATGGTATTCGCCATCTTTTTTCGCATTTGATTCTGCTCTGTCATTGCCATTGAATTATCCTTTGTTATGTCTGTTCAAATATTTGTTCATCAAGGGTTGTAAGGCTATTTGCAACTTCTCATCGAAGTCTTCAAATCGTCTTTGCAAATCTTTTGCCAGAGTATCCGCCTGAACGACCGTCTCCTCCAGACCCAAAAGATTGACAAAGCTATTTTTATCACCGTCGTTTCCGGTAGTTTTGCCTGCTTCTTCTTCACTCTGCGTCTCATCGATAATATCGTCCTGTATCTGAAACAACAGTCCCAGATCGATCCCGAAACCATAAAGGTCATCCTGCACTTTTTTCTCAAGAGAGACGATCACCGCACCCATTTGAAGACTTACGGCAATGAGCTTGGCCGTTTTGTTGGTATGCAAGACCCTAATCTCTTCGATAGTAAGCGGCTTGTTCTCAAAATAGCAGTCGATCGCCTGGCCGAGCACCATACCCCTGCTGCCGCCATCGCGGGCAAGCAGTTCCACCAGTTTGATCTTCACATCTTCTCTCAGCGGTGCTTTGGCGATAAGATAGAAAGCATCCGAATTGAGGGCATCTCCTGCAAGGATGGCCGTTACTTCATCAAAACGCTTATGCAGGGTCTGATGTCCCCGGCGCAGGTCAGCATCGTCCATCGCCGGCAGGTCATCGTGTATAAGTGAGTAGGTATGGAACATTTCAAGCGCAAGTGCAACGGGCAGTGCAGAGTCATGCAGCATCGGTTCATAGGCATCTACAATGCTCAAAAGCAGCATCGGACGAAAACGTTTCCCTCCCGCCTGAAGCATCGCTCCCAGGGCTTCTTCATATACAGGGTGAAAACTGCTCACTTTTGGTAGATTCTGTGCTAAATATTCTTCAAATCTCTGCATTTTCTCTCATTGGAATTTATTGTGGGAATTATATCTAATTTCGATAAAATAAGCGTATGAAAACAGAACAACAACTTACAATTATTTTATGGCTGAAGCGTTTTTTTGCTGTCACGACAATTGTCGTATGGCTCTATGTCATGGTCGGATTCCTGAAAAATCCGGCACCTTTTTCTGAACTTGTCCCCTACTGCATGGGAAGTACCATGCTGATCTTCGGTATATTGACAGGCATTTTCAAAGGACTGGAATACTGGGAGGCACAGATCAAAGAAAAATGATACTGCGATCTGTTATTTCTTGACCTTGCACTTCTTTGCAATCTCTTCAAGCTGTTCATCCAGACTCAGATTTGCAACATCAATAATAACATCTGCTGCTTTTCTGTATGCCTTTTCCCGCTCTTTATAAAGTGCTTTTGCCTTTTTCTCATCAGAAAAAAGCGGACGCTTGGCAAGTTTTGACTTGGCATTTTTTGCCGTTTTCAGACGATTGTGTATCCATTCAAATGAAGCATCCAGCAAAACAACGGTACCCAGTTTGTTCAGGTTGTTCACCTTGTAAAACCCGCCCCCGCAGGAGATGAGCGTGCCTGTCACACACTGTGCTATCCAGTCGGCAGTATCCTGTTCACACTGACGAAAATAGGCTTCACCCTTCTTCTCAAAAATTTTCTTGACCTCTCTGTTCTCTTTGGATTCGATAAGATCATCTGTATCAATGTTGTAGACACCGTACTTTTTGGCAAAGGCACGCGCAGTTGTTCCCTTGCCTACCCCCATAAATCCGATCAGTATAATATTTTTTTTCATTGACAACTCTCATTTGACAAAAGGTTTGTCACACAAGCATTCTTCACTCTTCACTCCTCATGTTTCACTTAATGAAGCAGACTTTATCACTACACCATATTGTAACGGTCAATGATCTTTTTAAGTCTTTTGCGCAGGTTTTTGACCGCCTCTACGGCATTTTCACCTTCCGCGATCAGCGATTCAAATTCATCAAACTGTATCTTGGCGACCCAGCCGATCTTTGTATGTTTTTTAATACCTGCAAAACGTACTTCACCAAAATGTTCTTTAGCCATTTTATAGATACGTTCAATTCTCTCATCCAGTGTTTTTACTTCTTTGCTCATTGGAGTCCTTTTTTTGTTTGGGTGTTATTATAGCACAGCAATCGCTACAAAAATATTACACCTTTATCTTCTGCCATTCACCTTTTTGAAACAGTCTCCAGAGCCAGACCGCTTTGACAAAAGTATCTGAGATCATCGCAAAATAGACAAAGAGAATATTATGAAAATACCAACTCAGAACAAATGCCGGTAAAATACGCACAAACCAGAGCGAGATCAGGTTTACTTTAAGTGTTGTTTTACTTGCTCCTGCTCCCCGTAATGCCCCAGAGAGTACAAAGTTGAATGCCAAAGGTATTTGGGAAAAACCAACGATCCGCAAATAGAGACTGGCCTCTTCAATCGTCTTTGGGTCGTTCGTAAAGAGCCAGACGATCTTTTCCGGCATAAATATCATAAAAAAGGAGAGAATGAACATAAAGCCTGAAGTGTATTTCAGCACAAGAAGCACATCCTCCTTGGCCTGCTGCGGCTTCTTGGCCCCAAGCCCCTGCCCCATAAGCGCCATAGCCGCGATGGTAAACCCGATACCCGGCATGAACGCCAGCCCCTCTACCCTCAAACCTATCTGATACCCGGCAAGCACCGCTGTTCCGTAATGTGAGATCACCATGGTAAAAAGCATAAAAGAACTAAAGGTCAGGGAACGCTCTATAGAGGAAGGTATACCAACCTTCAAAGCTCTGGAAAGCAACGATTTCGAATGGTGCCATAAAGGAATATAGGGAGTTTTGTGTCTTATGTATAAGATCACATAGACCACAAATTCCAGCATGTTGACGATAACCGTACCCACAGCCGCACCAAGCACACCCAGTTCGGGAAAACCGAATTTTCCAAAAACAAACAGGTAGTTCAGCATCACATTCAGGGCGATAGATACAAGCTTGACATACATCGGTGTCTTGGTATCACCCGCCGAATTGAGTGCAGCAACAAATACCAGTTTCATAAAGACAAAAGGCATCATCCATGTCAGCATCTGTACATAGGCTTTACCCAGAACTGTCACTTCCGGTGCCGTACCGAACCAGACATAGATGTTTGAAGCAAGGAAATACCACAGTACCATTACCGGCAGACTCAAGAAGAAGGCAAAGCGCAGAAGTGTAGCCAGGCCCATGGAAGCACGTTTCATCCGCTGGGCACCTACAAAACGTGAAAGCAGTGCAGAAGTGCCCACATTCAACAATGTCAGTACGGCAAAAATAAACATCAGCGACTGCAACCCCAGACCTACGGCCGCTACAGCAAATGCAGAGATACGCCCCACCATGATCAGGTCGGTGATCACCTGCAGCATATCGAGCAGGGAGTTAATCGCTGCGGGAATGGAAAGCTTGAGTATTTTTTGGTGTTTGGAGGGAAAGTATCGTAACACTGCGGCTCTTTTTTTAGCGCATTATACTCCGACTAACTGAGAAAGAAAAGCATAGAGCGCGACAATAATCACCGATGCCCATCCCATCATCCAGCCTACGGCACGCATTCTTTTGTTCTCTCTGAACATTTTTCTGCTCCAGTAAAGTACAACAGGGTAAGCGACCAGGGCAAGCACTACAGGCAAATAGGACATAACGCTTAAATGGTATTTGACAATAGCCAGTTTAACCGCAATAAAAGAAGTATAGACAAATCCGTATACGATCAGGAGCATCAAAATCTGTACCAGCACAAAAACAAGATAGGCTGCTTTGGTATTTTGCTCATCACTGTAGTACTGCATTACAAAACCTTTTTAATGGCTTTTATCAAGGCTTCTTTCTCTATTTGCCGTACTTTGTGATCATACTCTTCAAAGCTCAAGCCCTCTTTTAAAACTTCTTTTTGAAGAATAATCTCACCACCATCAAGCTCTGCGGTTACCCAATGTACAGAAACACCGCCTTCAGAATAGACATCATTATAACTTTTTTCAATGGCATGCAACCCCTTGTGTCTTGGAAGTAAAGAAGGATGCAGGTTGACAGCTTTGACATTTTCTGTAAATACCGGTGTAAGAATTCTCATAAAACCTGCCAATACGGTAAGGTCGGGAGAGTATTTATTTAAACGCTTTAGAACTTCCGTATCAAAAGCTTCTCTGCTTTTAAATGCTGTAGAATCTACAATCTCCAAAGGAATCCCGGCTGCCTGTGCTACTGCTATACCTCCGGCATCAGGATTATTTGTCAATGCTACGACAACTTTTGCTTCTTTGGTATGCAAGGTCTTGACAATATGGGCAAAATTTGAACCTTTACCGCTAAAAAGTACTGCTATTTTATTCATAGCCACATTCTATCGTTTTCCACTTTAGAAATTCTCCTCTTTCCTAAAATATCTATGTTAAAATACTTTTATGAAAAAACGATGGACTTTTTACCTTCTCTTTGTCTCTCTGGGAAATGCCGCAATTTTGCAAAACGCCATTGACCATGCTTCGCCGGGTGCGATACTCAATCTTTCAAAAGGCATTTATACGGGGAAAGTCATTATCAACAAACCGATCCGTATTATCGGCAAAGAAGACGGTGTTATCATTAAAGGGGACGAAAACGGCAGTGTCATTACGGTAAACAGTCCCAATGTCACCCTTGAAAAACTCATCATTCAAGGAAGCGGGAAAAGACGTGAAAACCTTGATGCAGCCGTTACACTGGACAAGGCGAACCATTTTAAAATAAACCACTGCCGTATACAGGACTCCCTTTACGGAATTGTTGTCAATATGTCAAACGATATTTTGATCGAAAACAATCATATCTCCTCCAGAGAAAAGAAAATACCGCTTCGGGGAGATGCTGTCAAAATTTGGTACAGCAACCATACGGTTATCAAAAACAATACCTTTGATTCCATGCGTGACCTCTCTCTTCTTTATGCAAACAATAATGACATAGTACAAAATATTTTCACACATAACCGTCTGGCACTGAAAATAAGCCACAGCAGTCATAACAGTATAAAAAACAATACTTTCAAATACAACGAAGTGGGTATTCTTCTGATGGGTGGGAAAGACATCAATGTAACAGACAACTTGATTCAGAGTTCCCGGGGTACGGCCGGTATCGGTATGGTCGCAGACAAGGTAGCACATCTTACCATTGCCGACAATACGTTTAAATTCAATACCAAAGCCCTCTATATTGACTGTAAAAGATCGGAAAAAGGATACCAGCGGTTCATCAAGAACAATCAAATTCTCTATAATGGAGAAGCTTTGCATTTTCATGCTGATATTCAAAACAATGTCATCAGAGGAAATACAATCAAGGGCAATCTGGAAGATGTGATCAAAGATATCAAGGGAAGCTACACGCA